>OGUJ01000095.1_pt1 | contig 79154 bp, 78 predicted proteins | sample 1573661 | NCBI WGS metagenome assembly OGUJ01 (sample SAMEA2581933, study PRJEB24529) | metagenome | biome: Human gut stool | place: China | collected 2011
AAGTCGGGGCTTTGTGCATAAAAAAAGAAGGTGCGCATTTTGACACACCTTCTTTTTTCTTGATAGACTATGGCATTTAACTCTGTCGCTTGCTATCCAGGCTGAGCTGCATAAGGATCTGCCCAGGACAGCGAGCAATCGGAGAGATTTAGGGGATACTAAATTTTGTATATCCGAAATAGATATATTACTCAATTTTAGGAACCATGATGCTTTTGATGGTGGTACGAATTTCCTCCGCAATGGCAGCAGCATCGTAGCTTCCGTGCTTTTCCTTGGAAGTGGAGAACTGCTTACGCATCAGGGATTTCCATTCTTTGTAGGCATTGACTTTATCCTGGTCCTGCCGGTAGATGAGCCGGTGTTCTGCCGTCAGCGATGGAATGTCACCGATCCACAACAAAAGCGCATTGATGGCAGCATCTATTGAGGAGCGGTTGTCCATGTCCGTCCGGATCTGCCAGATTTCGTCTATGTAGAAGAAATTCCGTTTGTTCATCACACCGCTATCGATGAGCGGATTCACCCGGTTCACCTCATCGAGGATCCGGACAGCTTCGGTCTTTTCTGTTTCGGATGAACGCTCATCCTGAAGGACAGCCTCACATCTTCTCCGGCTCTGCTCGGTACGGTCGATGACCCGCTGGATTTCAGCGCAGATTTGGGATGCCTCTTGATACACCTCCTGCCAGGCGATGAGCTGCTCCCTCAGGATCCGGTCAACCAGTGAACGTGGCCGCTGTCGCCATGCTTCCCTGTCGCTGGCCGACATGGTCCATAGGCAGCTGTCAGGGGGTTCTGTCAGGTCCATACCTTTATCTTTCAGCCAGGAGGAAAGCGCTAGTTCGAGCGCTTGTCTGCGATACACGCATCCACCGTGCTGATAGCAGTCATAATGATAGACAGGAGAGGTTCCCTGTGAGAGCCAGGTGCGGTATTGCTCCATCCGCTTGAGCAGCTGTTCACGCTCAGCGCGTATATCGTCCATGAAGCGGTTCGGCAGCGCCACGGGCGATCCAGTAAAGCGTCGGATATCGGAGATGAGCTTTGACCACATGTCCAGCGAGGTCTGGTCGAAGATGTTCAGCAGGCCCTTGCCTTCTCTCAGTCTCCAGTAGTTTTGGGCAAGCGGAAGTCCGGTCTGTCTTTTTAGGAGATCTGCTGCCAAGGCTTTGGGAAGTCCGACTCCCGTCAAGGTCAAGATGCTGCAGCGAGTACGCAGAAAGCCGGCTACACTTATCCACTGGACACACACTGAATCGGAGATGGACTTAAATAAAAACCGCTCCTATCTGGTTACCGTCACCACCGAATTGGGAGAAACGGAAACGCTGAGTGTGTCAGCCAGAAACGAGGAAAAGGCAGAAGAACTGGCCATCGACCTGGTGGGACGGAGAATGGTCGGACTTCGGGGAGTGTTCTGCAGAAGCGTCACGGTGAAGGAAGACAGCTTGGGAAAAGGACGTTGACAGGATGAGGAAATGTCCAGGAGAGGGAAGACTGTCCGCGCCCGGTGGCGCGGACCCGATTTTTATTTTCAGCCCCCTGCTGCACAAGGGGCAGAGTGATGGATGGTGATTACATTTGGAACTGCGTCTTTCCGATAAAGAAGCCGCCCAAGATTTCGGCTCCCAATTTCTCCAACTGAAGGGCAAAGCGGGCATAGGAAAAGCCTTTGGTGAGAATGTCGTCGAAGCAAAGCACCTTCTTGCCTTTGAAAAATTCTTTGTCAAATTCAATGACCTGCACCAACTGCAGTTTCTTTTGGTCAAACTTCTCGTGCACCGCCAAGCGTTCGCCTTCTACGTGGATGTGGTCATAGGCATTGATGGCACCGGTGAGTCTGCATACCATGGCGGCAAACTCCTTGTAGCGGATTTCGTTCTTCGCTGCGGATGATGCCGGAATGCACGCAAAAACGATGTTTTTCACTTCGCTGCCGAAACATTTAATCATGGCGTTTGCGGTGCCACTGCCTTGTATGCCCGTCCGTCTTTGAAGTCCCAAATGAGCTTGCGTACCTGCCAGTCGCGCTGCGAAACCTTCTTGAACTGCATCGGGTAGTACTGATAGAAAGCATACATCAACTTTCTCCACTGCCGTTCCAAACTTGGGTATTGTCCTTTTGCCATAGCTTTGAGTATTAAGGGTTCAACTTTTTGAGATTTATGCTTCAGCTAGATTTCTAGACCTTTTTATTTCAAGTTTCCTTGGAGGTTCTTTTCCTGCTGACGACCTTTTTTTTAATGGGATTTTTGCCCCGTCTGAGTTTCTGAGCCTTTTTACGGCCATCACAGGTAAGGGAAGGAGGAATACGAAAAGTTTTGGATGAAAAAAATGTTGGGGACAGCGAGGCCGTCCATCGTTATTTTTTTCAAGACAAAGGGTTTTGGCCCGGAACTCTTTCTTTTCCGATTCCCTTAAACCTTTGCCGTAGAAAAAGGTCAGTCAGACGGAGCATGCAATCAACCTGCAAACAGGGAGGAAGCAACAGGAAGAAGATTCGGAGAGGAAATCAAACACGGTCTCTACCGCTTTAACGCATTAGGGATAGAAGTGGATAGCCCGGAATGGAATGAGGACTTGCAGCGGATAGCCCGACAGCTGGCTGGAATGCCCTAATCTAAAGAAAACATATTAAATGTCTGGTAAAGGGATAAATAACCTATCTGAATACGTTACGTTTTCAAATCGAGGGAGCAGCACAGTCTCGCTTGATATACGAATACGTTAGATAATCAAAAAAACAGAGCACACAATGATATTCCACATCATGCAAAAGCAAGGAGGTGTGCCGTAATGAACGACACACCTCCTCTTCACTTACTCTTTAATTATAACTAACCAAATATAGATACCATACGGTTATCTATTTCTTGAAAAAATCTAAAATCCAGGTACACTTTCGGCTACACCACCGGCAACTTTTGGCCAACCCGGATTTTGATATAGAGGAGACGATGAAATGTCTGAAACGCTCGCCGAAGTGATGGTAAATTGACTGATACCAATTGGAGACAAGTAATTTGCTGGTGTCCATTTCAATCCGTCATACAAAGAATTGTTGTCTTTGATAATCTGATACGGCCGGATATAATCACTTAAAGCCGGTGAGGAAACATTCGCAGTACCTTGACCATCGCCTTCGTAATGAAGGCCTGTGTACCAGTTTTTCATTTCACCCCATAATTTGAATCCTTCTACCTGATAAGGAGTGTTCACCAGCTGATCCATGGAGCGCCAGCGTCTTAAGTCATCCCATCTAAAGCCTTCCGACATCAATTCACAAGCCCTTTCTCTCCGAATATTGAACATGGTTTTATCTACTAGTTTTCCAGCCGTATAAGCAGAAAGCAGACAGCTTTCCTTGGACATGTCTGTTAATTCAATGGTGCGACGGTAATCTTCACTCACGCCGGCACGCTTGCGAATGGCTTTCCAATACTTGTCAGCACTGGCATCGATGGATCCCTTACGCAAATAGCAAGCTTCTATGTAGTTCAAGTAAGCTTCCGCGGCACGGTATTCGATGACACCTACCACTTGATTGTTCTGAATCTTGTCATCAACTGACATGGTCAATCCTTTTTTGATATCATAGCCCGTTGTTGATTTGTATTCAGCCGTAGTAATGATTTGCGGTTCAGGGAACAAAACAAGTTCGCCATTGTTCAGTTTGCTCATTGCTTCCCCCTTGATTTTCATGAACTGCACAAGTCTGTTGTCACGACCCTGTTTCACGTTTGCTAACAACTCATCACCTTGGTAATCGGAAGAAGAATAGATTGGTGATCCGTCTTCCATCAGGAAGCTGTTAACATAAGCGCGAGTATAACCCGTATTCGATCCACCCTGTGTATGAGCATATCCATAGCCTACCTTGAAAGAGGCTGCATCACCGGCACGCCAAAAAATCACTTCATCGTAAGAGGAAAGATCCTTGTCGGCAAACATACGGACATAAGGGTTTCTTTCTTCTTCATAATTTGACAAATTGTTCTCGGTAAGAGAGATGTTGTCAGCAATGAACTTGGAAGCTTTCATGGATTCATCCAGAAAAAAAGCGATTTCTTCGCTCACGTTTACCTGTACATTCGCATTGTAATCCTTTTCTGCTCCCGGCCATCCTTGACCTCCTGGCACAAAGGCAGTACCTTGAAAGCTGTTCAACCATGATCCGACATAAAGTGCCACTCTGGATTTCAGCAGATAAGCAGCTTCCTTGGTCAGGCGGTTACGTTTATTGTCGTCACTCGCATTCTGCTCCATCAGTTCGATTGCTTTATCCAAATCTGACAAGATGAATCGAGCCACTGTAGTCATCGGCTTTCTTTCATTCGCCTTAATCAGCGCTTCCTTGTCGTCCAATGCAATATTATGCTCTATAATTGGGAAATCACCGAATTTCTTGAGGTAATTGAAGTAACAGTTAGCACGTATCATGTACATTTCGCCAATGTAATGTTTGATATCGGCTACGTTACCTTGAATCATTCCACCTTCATACTTAGGCAAAACTTGGTCGAAGAAATAGTTACATTTGTAAATGTCACCGAATGTCCAGCCTCCATCGCCGTCGGGTACCGTCTGGATACCTGGTGCCCAACGATTTAGATTCCCTTCACTCGACACTTGAACGTCCGTATTGTTATCATCTCTGTAAACGCCGAAATCATAGCCTGATCCAAAATGTGCTTTAAAATTATACTGCGTAAGCGCGTAGGTACTCAACTGTTCAGCAGTCTGGAAATAGGATTCTGGAGTAATCTTATCAAGCGGTTCTCTGTCAAGAAAGTCATTACAGGAACTAATAGACAGAGCAAAAAGTCCTAAAAACAGGTATTTATGTGTATTCATTTTTTTATGTACATTAAAGGTTTAAAGTGAAACATTCAATCCAAAGGATATGGCTGTTTTCAAAGGTGCAGCCTTACCGGAACCTGCTGCATAGCCATCCAAAACTTCAGGGTCATAAGCTCCTGCTTTCAAACCTGTAATCACAAACAGGTTTTCTGCCGAAACAAACATTCTCATGTTCTGAAGGCCCCAGTTACTGATCCATTGTTTGGGGAAGGTATACCCCAACTGAATGTTCTTGCATCGCATATAGGAAGCATCCTGGAGATACTGGGAATTCACTTGCTTATTGTTGTTCGCACTGGCTCCCAAAAGCGGGCGAGGCAAATAACCATTCACGTTTGGCCCGAAATAACTGTCTGTATCAGCCGGTCGGAAATAGTCCATGTTTTCCTTCAAGCAGGTAGACTGCCAATAACCTCCATCAGCACCCCACATGTTCAATCCAGTGAGCCATTTGTCTCTTTTCAAGGTACCCTGGAAAAAGATTCGAAAATCAAATCCCTTATATTCAGCATTGAGTGTCAGACCAAAATTGTATCGGGGAGTTTCATTCCCGATTACCTTTCTATCACCGGTATTACCCAAGACACCTTGACCGCCATCAATCTTTCCGTCACCATTGAGATCCTTATACATGATGTCTCCGGCTGCCCAGTTAGTTCCCAAAGCATTCTGTCCGCCATTGGGAAGAGAAGCCAGATGCGACTTCATTTCTTCGTCTGTTTTAGCCAGTCCGTTGGTTTCATATCCCCAGATTTCACCCAACTTACGTCCTCTGTAGTATTTGGAAATGTTGTTAGTCTCGTTGGGGTAGGACAGAATGGTCGACATTGCATCCGACATCACAAGGGTAGCACCATAGCCCAAACCATTGGACAGCTTGTCACGCCAAGAGACACTCAGTTCCCAACCCTTGGTGCGCATCTTCGCATTGTTGGTATATGGTGAGCTAACCCCTGCCGTATTGGGCAGTTCCTCTCCGGGAGCCACCATATTGTTGGTGTTACGCCAAAAATAGTCGAACGTACCCACCAAACGGTTGCCAAACAGTCCAAAATCGAGACCCAAGTCATAGGAAGTTACCTTTTCCCAAGTAAGAAGCGGCGAAATCGGAGCGGGAGGATTGGCAGTGTTGGGGCGTTTGGAATTCAACAACCATGAGCCGTTTCCCATACCCAATCCCATGGAGGGGAAGAATGGGTAGATATCATTCGTGTTTTGGTTACCTAAGCTAGCATATGAACCTCTCAACTTCAAAGTACCAAGCACATCATTGAAAGGCTGCATAAAGGATTCATGTGCCACGTTCCATGCCATCGAAACAGAAGGATAATGCTTCCATCGCTGATTACGCAGGAAACGCGAACTTCCGTCATAACGGTACTTTACCTCCAACAAGTAACGGCCCTTGAAATCGTAATTGATGCTTCCGAAAAATCCTGCCGTAGCCCACTCATTCATGTTGCTGTCCATGTTGAACTGTGTATTGGAAGTGGTGTTTCCTAAAGTGGGCACATCTTCTGAAATCAGACCATCACGAGCTGCAGAGATAGACTTGTATTTGTTCAACTCTGCTTGAAAACCGGCCAACAGGTCGAAATGGTGGTCTTCATTTAGGCTGAAATTATATTTTGTATAGATGTTGGTATTGTAGTAGTTGGTCTTGTAAGAGGCTTCCTCAACCCGTGAACGACCACCCATACCATCATCACGGTCCATGTTGAAATAAGAGCCGTCTTCTTTTCTTTCCTTGATAACCTTCCAGTCACTATGAATATCCTGACGGTCGACGCGCATATTCCCTTCAAGGAAAATCTGCCACCTCTTAATCGGTTCGAGCACAACAGAAAGCTGTTGGTACAGAATGTCAAGATCATCGGTATGATCACCCCCATTAACCATTTCATTCAGCTGAGATTCCTTATTGAAAATGCCGTCGGGAGTATATACCGGATTGGACGGTCGCCGACGCGGCATACTATGGTAATACACCGGATTCATCTGGTAAGTAGGCGCATTGTAGTTCTTTCTGGAGAACTTCATGTTATAGTTCAACTTCATCCAGGGGAACGGATCGGCATTAATCTTACCGTTCAAGGTATAGCGCTGCAATCCTTCATCGCCGAAATTCTGGTCACTACCCAGATTCTGGTAATTAGCAGAAATATAATAACGAACAGACTCAGACCCTCCATTGATGCTCATGTTATGCTCCTGTGAGAAAGTCCAATCCTTGTAGTAAACGTCAAACCACTCCGTATTCCCCCATGACTGCATGTTCTTTTTCCAAACGCCATTGGCATCGTACTCGGTAGCATAGTCAATCTTTCCGTCCATAAAGTCCTTCGTCTTCTGCAGCACATCGTCGGTATAGAAAGCACCCAAACCAGAATTTCGAGCTACTTCATTGAAATATTGGGCAAAATCATAGCTATTCACAAATGAAGGTAAGTTGGTAGGTGTTTCCCAACGCAGATTAGTGCTATAGTTTACAGAAACCTTACCTTTTTTGCCTGACTTTGTGGTGACCATGATGACACCAAAGGCAGCACGCGAACCATAGATGGCTGCTGAACCTCCATCCTTTAGCACCGAAATGTTCTCCACATCCTGCATGTTGATCATGTTCAAGTCACCCGGCGTACCATCAATCAAGACCAGAGGAGCCGATGAAGACCCTTCGCCGATAGTACCTGTTCCACGAATATCAATAGAGGGGTTATTGTTCAATGCACCTCCCATGTTGGCCGCCGTAATGTTCAGACCCGGAGAAACTCCTTGAAGCGCTTGGGAAATATTGGCTACGGAACGACCTGCAATTTCCTTGGAATCGACTGTGGCTACTGCAGCAGTCAGACTACTCTTCTTCTGGGTTCCAAAGGCCACTACCACCACTTCGTCCAGACTTTTGCTGTCTTCCTTCAGTTTAATGTTGAGAACATTTTTACCTTTAACCGAGACGCTTTGTTCCACACAACCGATGTAACTGATCTGCAGCATGGCATTTTCAGACACGGTCAAAGTGAATTTTCCGTCAATGTCTGTAATGGTGCCGTTGGTTGTACCCTTTTCAAGAATATTGGCACCGATAATAGGTAGGCCTTGTGTGTCTGTTACCGTTCCATGAACTGTCACGTTTCTCTGTTGCTGACTTGATTCAGAGGCCGACAAAACAATCTGCTTGTTGTCTTTAATCAAATAAGAAATGCCTGTCTGCTGCTTGATTTGCTCCAACACAGAACGAATGTCTGCATTATCAGCCTGTACGGAAATCACTTTAGATAGTCCAGATAGTCCATTATTGTAAAAGAATCGATAATCGCTTACTTGCTCGATTTCCGTAATTACATCACTGGTCTTCTTGTTATGAAGTTTTAGGGATATTTGTGCCGATAGAGCGATGCTTGAGATAAGACAAAAGCCACCTATCGCCATCATTCTTTTGGTTTGATTATACATGTGTTTCTTTTCTTTAGTATTCTTATTACAAGGTTTGTCTTCAAACTACCATGGAACAAATACCTGGTGTAAGGAGTTCATTCCACAGATAAGTATCTTGAGTCCGGCGCCCCTTTCGGAATCACCGGAACTACTGATTATATTTTCTAATTTTTCATAGGCATTCTTCATTCATTAAAGTTAAACAATCATTTCTTTTTTATTCTTATTGTGCTATTCATTATCTTATATGAAATGGGGGATGTCAAACTGATTAACTCAATCACATTTTCGAGACTGTTGTTTTTAATGACACCTGTGAATCTGTACGATTTAATCTCTTCCGATTCAAACTCAAATGAAACATTGTAAAGCCTGTCCAAGATAACAGCTATTTCCTCCAAAGTTTCCCCATTAAATGCCAGTTCATCATTCTTCCACATCATGGCCCGTTCACTCAATCCCCTCTCAACATGCAGATTCTGGTTCGTCTTGTTATAGACTATACTTTCGTCTGGCTGAAGCTGAATCGATTTTTCACCTATCTTAGTCTGAATCGACCCACTAATGAGCGACGCGACACATATATCATCCTCTTGATAAGCTTTTATATTGAACGTAGTACCCAGCACTTTCACTGATAAATGACCAGCGTCAACAACAAATTCCCTGGCACTGTCCTTGGCAACATCAAAGAATGCCTCTCCTTGAAGTTTTACCTTCCGATCCTTTTCTCCATATGAATTGGAATACTCCAATCTGGAATGTGAATTCAACCACACTCTGGTACCGTCGGGCAACGTGACACAGGCCCGCTGTCCCTTTTCTGCTTCCACCAGGAAGGGTTTACAGGAAACTTCCTCCCGTGCAGAAAAGTATCCCCAATTCAACCTGATCAGGGTGAAGCTTGCCGCTATCACACAAACGAAAGCTGCGTATTGAAGCCATCTGGTCCAGCTTATCTTCGCTGCATACTTAGGTTTCCGCTGTTCCATCTGTCCGGAATGAACTTTGCTGTACAGCTTGTTCCATACCCGTTCCGAAACTCCTTCTGGCAGATCGGCATGGCAGGACCTCTCCCAGTTATGCAAATAAAACTCTTCCAGATTTTCCTTCGTCTCGTCGCTTTGAAAATCATGCAGGAATTCATGAAGTTCGGAATTTGTCAACGATCCTTTCATGAATTGCTTTATCTTTGATTTTAGTTCATCTGTTTTCATTTGTCATTATGATATATCCATCAGAAAGGTCCATCCCTTACAGAAGAACCATATTTTAACATATTTTTATTTTTGGCTTAAAAATAGTATAAGCAAGACAAGATTGACCTTACTTTTCAGGAACTTTAAGGTGCGGTATATTTGTGTTTCTACCGTTTTTTCCGAAATAGATAAAAGAGAGGCTATTTCCTTATTGGACATGTGTTTGAATCTGCTCAGTATAAAGATATTCTTTCTTGCTGAAGGTAATTCATCCAACAGATTCACTATATACGAATGCAACGATTCAGCTTCCAGCAATTGGTCAGCTTCCAGACGATCCCTAACGTCATGTTCTTCCAATAATTTAACAACAGTATATGTCATTTTCTCCCGTAACTCTTTATACACCAGATTGCGAGCTATTGTAAAAAGGTAAGCCGTAAAATCCTTGTCCACGTCGATATTCGACCTGGCTTCCCATAAACGTAGGAAAAAAGACTGAAGCAAATCTTCTGCCGCACTTTCGTCTTCACCTAAAGAGGAAAGCAGGAATCCATAAATTCGTCGATGGAAAGCATGATAAACCACCTCAAACGCTTGCTCATCACCCTTCCTTAACCGTTCAAGTACACTTCTTTGTATAGACATATCTGCATTTCATTAGACATTGTTTTTCAACTCAACTCCATCAACAGGAGAAAGAACATAATATTTCTGTATTTCCATTCATAACCATACCTCAATGCAAAAATAGACAGGCCACCCATGACAATAAGAAGTCCATCTATCTTGTTCAACGGATAAACAAGATAGATGGACATTCGACTAACAAACAATTACAGAAGCGTTACTTCGAGAATCTTATCCGTTAAAACGGATAAACCCTTTGTATAGATAAGATAACCGTTCTTTATCTTCTGGAATTCCACCTTCTGCTTTGAGTCATAATCCACTACAGACCCCATCTTCTTGTTCAGAGATAATGTGATGTATTCTGGCATTACATCAGAAAGGATATGAACATACATTTTGTTTCCTTTTAGGGTAGTAGTGCCCCAAGGGGCCTTTTGAATCAGACCGGCAGTAGTACCATAGATAGTTTCACCATATGTATTCAGCCAGTTACCCATGCCCTGCAGACGATCGACAGCCAACGCTGGAATTTCACCATTCGGCTGTGGGCCAATATTGATTAAGAGATTTGCCCCCTTACCCACGGTTGAAACCAACAGTCTTACAAGTTCCTTGACAGACTTGTAGTTTTGGTCCTTGATGCGGTAACCCCACATTCCATTCATCGTTTGGCATGTTTCCAAGGGTAAATCGCCTACCTGAGAATCCTTAGAAAATCCTGCGTGATTCTCTCCAGGAAGATCACGTTCAAACATCTGAAAATCTTCTCCAGGATTAGGAATCTTATGATGGTTGTTTCCGACCAGACACGCAGGCTGAAGCGAGTGAATCAATTCATATTGCTCCTTAAGCTTCCAGTCAAATCCGTCAGGCTGGTCCCACATACCATCGAACCAGATGGCACCAATAGGACCATAGTTTGTCAGAAGTTCAGTCAATTGGTTGTTCATGAACTGATAGTACGAAGCCCATTCTCCATGGTGCTTTCGTCCGGTCCGGTGTCCGGTTGATCCCAAAGGATAGTAATCCTCTCGAGTCCAGTCTAAGTGTGAATAGTACAGATGCAGCCGCATGTCTTGTTTCCGGCAAGCTTCGGCCAATTCCTTTACCACATCGCGCTTGAATGGTGTGGCTTTGACGATGTTATAATCGGAAAATTTCGTGTCGAACATCGAAAAACTGTCGTGATGGCGTGTCGTGAAGCAGATATATTTGGCACCGGCATTCTTGAAGATAGATATCCACTCATCTGCATCAAATCGAGATGGATAAAATCCGGATGCCGCTTTGGCATATTCTTGGCAGTCAATGCCAGCATCATTCATATACCATTCCCCTTGACCAAACATGCTATAAATACCCCAATGCAGGAATATTCCAAACTTGCAGTCTGAGAATTCTTTTCTGGATTTGATATTATCTTCTGATGGCTGATATTGAGCATGCGAAGGAACACTTGCCAAGAAAAAAGGAATCATGCTCAAAAGAAATAGTCGATTGTTCAAAGCAACCAAGGAGTTTCTTATTAATCTTTTCATTTCAGTAATTTTATTGTGTTAAAAATCCTGCCACTTTTCTAAGCAGCATTTCACCATTCAGATAACAAAAAGCACAATAAGATTACAAATCTACCCATATTATTGAATTTGCATGTGTTTTCAGAATAACAATTACTATTTTTTAACTATGCTATCACCAAAAATTCTCAAACATCATTTTCCAAAAATCCCTATCTTTGGGAGCATAAGTTGTTCCATAAGGCACTTATGGAAATCCTATCGGTATTACACCATTACCATGGGATGACAGGAAACATTATGTCAACAAACTATAGGGATAAGATAAAGAAGTCAACAGGCTTCAGGTTTATCGTAAAACACTCAAACTTTTTAGTATAAGACATAAGCCGATAGAGTACTGCATATTCCCTACTGACTTCAAATATATTTAATACCAACAACTGAAGGTAAAAGAATGCGCTGGCCATTACCGAGCGTAAACACCCGCTCGAATTCATCATACTTGGCAACAACACCCCTAACTTCGCGGTAACGGACACCGCTCTTCATGCCATCTTTCTCGAAGAGGGTAAAGAGCACCATGGGATGTTCCTCCAGACGGTCCAGAAGAAGATTCACCCGGCGGTTCAATTCAGCACATTGCTGGTCGTCGAGACCCGGACTCTGCTCGGTGTAACGGGCCGCTTCAGCCAGTACCGCCTGGTGGCCGGTAAGGGCGGCAAAGGGAGCGAACTGCGCTGCCCTGGCCTCCAGACTCATCCGGGGATGGTGTTTCGGCTCCGGATGGGGCAGGTGGATAATGTCATCGTATGCGTGGGTCATGCTTTGTGTCCTCCTATCTGTTTGTTACGTTCGACAGCTGTGGCCCCTTCTTCAAAATTCAGGCCGCGCAGGATGGCGTTCTTCCCGTACTTCTGCTTGATGGTCAACAAAGTTTCCTGGATGCGCCGTTCTTTGGCCAGCTGCGCGGACTGTTCCGCCTGCCGGGCTTCCTCCACATTGTCATCGGTGAAGAGGTCCAGCTGCACCGGTTGGGGCTGCAGCACTTTCTTTTCCGATTCGGCCACCACATGATTGATGCTCAGGTTCAGCCGACGGATGAGCAGGTCGGGCTGCACGATCTGGTCGAAAAGACCGACCACTGCCTCGGAAATCAGTTTTGAGGAAGCAGTCTGACAGGGGAGGTTGGTCGTACCATGGGCCGACTTGGGCACTTCGCGTCCGTAGGCATCCGTGGTGATGGGACCGTGGTAGCGGCACCGGATAGCCGGGTCGGTGAGACATTCGATGTCGTAGCCGACCGTCATCACCAGCTGGTCGGTGACCATCCGTTTGCTGACCAGGTCGAGCGCGGCGGCATCCGCCATTTCGCGGATCACCACCCTGGCCTTCCGGAAATCGTAGGCACACTGGAAGACCTGTCCGATACTGAACGAGTTGGTCTCCGGACGATAGGCCTTTACCGCCTGCATGGTGCAGGGCTCCCAGTCCCAGGCATGGTCAATCAGCAGTTCCGCATTTACTCCGAACAATCGGTAAAGCAGGTCTTCGTTCTCCAAAGAACAGTTGGCAATCTTGCCCATGGTGTCGATGCCGTAAGGAGCCAGCCGTTCGGCAATCCCCTTTCCCACCCGCCAGAACTTGGTGATCGGCTTGTAATCCCATAGCCGGCGGCGGTATTCCATCTCGTCCTGTTCGGCAATGCGAACCCCATCCTTATCCGCCGGAAGGTGCTTGGCCACGATATCCATAGCAATCTTGCACAGATAGAGGTTGGTACCGATACCTGCCGTAGCCGTGATGCCCGTCTGCTTCAGGACATCGCGGATCATCGTCATGGCCAGTTCGTGTGCCGTCATGCGGTAGGTCAGCAGATACGAAGTCACGTCGATGAAGACCTCGTCGATGCTGTACACATGGATGTCCTCCGGAGCGATGTACTTCAGGTAAATCTCATAAATCCGCCGGCTGTATTCGATGTAACAGGCCATCCGGGGTGGAGCCACGATGTAATCCACCTCCCAATCGGGATGCTGCTCCAGCGCCCGGGCATCACAGGATTTTCCGGACAGGCAATGCGCATAGCTGCGGTGCCAACGCTACCGGTTCACCTCCCGCACCCGTTGCACCACCTCGAACAGACGGGCACGGCCACCGACACCATGTGCCTTCAGCGAAGGGGTGACCGCCAGGCAGATAGTCTTCTCCGTGCGCGAAGCATCGGCCACGACGAGGTTGGTGGTGAGCGGATCCAGTCCTCTCTCCACACACTCTACCGAAGCGAAGAATGACTTCAGGTCGATGGCTATATAGGTGCGCTGCGTAGGATTCATCAGACAGTTACGTTACATATCTTCCAGGGTCAGACATTCCGTTTGGATGTCGTACTTATGAAGGACCTTGTTCCGCAAGGTTTCTACCTTTATGGCAAAATCATCCGGTTTGAAGTTCTTCCGCTGCCGTTTGACTTCCGCCACCAGAGCTTTCCGGTCTTCGACATAAAGACCGACAATATCGATTTCACAAGCCTCCTTACCTTTCTTGGCCTGCCACCAGGAGCCTATATCCATGAAGTTGCAGCTTTCCATCATATGCTGGCGGAAATACTGCTCCAGCGTAGAGCCGGAATAGGTAGGATAGTCATTCTTGATGAGCTGTCCCAACTGTTCGAAGTTCTCCATCTCGACAAGCCGGTGATACTTGATGAAATAACGGAACCAGAAGCGCAGGAAGAGGTCTGAGATTTCAAACCGAACCGTCTGCGAGCCTTCCTTGGCCAGAATGGGACGTTTTCTGACAATGAGTTCGTAGTCTTCTTCGAGCTTCTTGAGATGACCGGCAATGACCGTATCCCCCATGTTCTGCTCGATTTCTGCGGTCGTATTCCGTCCGTCGGCAATGTCAGCCAGTATGGCAAAATAATTGCCGTACTTCTTCCCGAACTCCTGAATGAGCAGTGCCTTGCCCTCATTCAGGAACGGGGAATCTGATTGCACGATATAATCCACCATGCTTTCCATATCCGTGCAACCCTTCTGCATGAAGAGGTCGATGTATTTGGGTACTCCTCCGGTGAAGGTGTAAAGCGCCAGAAGATCTTCATTCGTATAGTCAGGCTTGTGGTCATGAAGAATCTCCTTCAGTACAGAGGTAGAAAACGGACGCAGCTTGATGATGCTGTCACACCGTCCGTAAAGCGGTTCGCGGGCATCCATAAAAATCTGGTTCATCAGCGTATAGACCGAACCGCTGGCCACGAAATTGATAAACGTGGAGTCTTCGTAGCGATCCCATATATCCTGCATCTTGCTGTAAACAGACGGATTGATATAGAAGAACTCCTGGAACTCATCGATGACCAGGTTATACCTTTCCGTCTTTCCGGCACGCATCAGCATCTCGAAGACATCTGCAAAGGAATCGATGGATTCAGGAATGAAGATATTCGATAAGACTGAATTGATATGCTGAGCGAAGCCACGGCAAAGCATAGCTTCATTGCTCCGGCTCACAAACAGATAGACTGTCGGACTCTCTTCGCAGCTTTTCAGGATAAGCTTCGTCTTTCCGATACGGCGACGACCGGTCAATACGGTCAGCTGTGAATGCTGGGTGAAGGCTATCTGACGAGTCTTCTCCAGCAAGGCCAGTTCCTTTTCTCTATTGTAAAATTTCATAAGCAGCTCGGATAGGGGGATTCTTTAATACAATATGAAAAACTTACAACTGTAAGTGTTACGATTGTAAGTTTTGCAAAAATACAGAATCTGTAGAAAACAAACAAGGCTAAACCATTCTTTATTCAGTGTGGAAATTCTCCGGAGTGAATAAAATGATTACTTTCGGAAAAGATGAATCCGGTATATAGTCAGCATAGCTCATCTCTTCAGAATCCTGAACAGCCTTTGGAAAGATGCCTGCAGAATTGGCGAATAGGAAATTCACCTTCTGCATCAATGAACATGACGTAGGATCCATCGCTTGAACAGAGGGTCATCGAAGACAAGCGAATCCCCTTCTTCGTAGATCAGGTCTTTTTTGATCAGCGCTTTCTTGATACTCTGAATGTGTGAAGTGGATTCCAGTCGGTATTCCTTCAGCACTTCCTGTCTGCCCAATCCGGTCGTGATGCCATCTGCCATCGCCCTGAGAAAGTTGAACTGATATTCCGTCAATTGTTCGACCTCCCGCTGGAAGAAAACCTTGTTTTACTCCAGCAGGTCATTGAGGGCATCGTCAATATTCTAGCCTGTTACTTCTGCACCGGAAATATACCATACTATCCAGGACAAGTGCTGCACATACGAAGACAGGTTTTCGGTATAGATACAGATTCTTTCTGCTTGTTCCGCACGGATATGCTTGCCGATTTCTTCAAACTTGCCACAGATAAACGGAATCCATTCGGATGCAGGAATCTTCTGTAAGAACATCATGTCTCCGATCTTGTAGAACGGCATGCTCTTGTCATTAAGAATCTTCTTCATCAGATGACGCTTGCTACTTATTTGAAAAGAGTTCAACAAAAATCTGATTAAATTCAGAATCTTCTCTATGTATTTTACCATATTTTTGGATTACTTTACTTCTACATAGCTCTCTTCGTTTTGCTTTTGAATTATCTCTATCACCATTCTTCAATACCAAAACAATACCGCTTTCATTGGGAACATTTGCATAAGTACATAATGCACTATTAGTATTAAGTAAATCCAACAATTCTGATATCTCTGGATCTACTTCGCATCTATCAAACTGTTCAAGATGACATTTCAAAAGACAATATAATCCAATAGAATATTTCTTATATCAGATTCAGCAAACCTATGTTCGCTATATTTTTTCGAATGCATTCGTATTCGAAAAATAAAAAAGTACATATCAGTTCTCTAAGAAAAGTGAATCGTGTTACCTTTCTCTCCGGTACGGACACCAGCTGCACAACATCGGTTATCAAAAGACAAAGGGGAATATTCTCCTTTTAAATAGTAGGGGTCTCACCAACATTTACTGCCAATGTCGGTGAGACCCCTGATTGGAAATGTCAGACTAAGTATTTTAGTTATCCAACATATATCCATGAACCATTAGTTTTCTTATCATAGGTATACCAACGTTTTCCTTAATCATAAGTTTGATTTTGCTTATTAACGGTGCATTATCTATTGGATCAATTTTTCTACGCCCAACAGATGTTCCCATAGCCAATTTTATCCATTTTTGTTTTTTTACATCAAAACCTTCTATTAAATATGAACGAATACGTTGACCGTATTTATATTCTTCCCATAAATCTGTATAATGGATATAAGTTGGCTTTGGTAAATCTATGTTATGAATATTTCCTGTTACTTTTTCTACAGTCACAACAGGGTGAGAGAAAACTTCATCTATTTTTTGTCCAAACTCTTCATAACGCTTCATATCATCCGGATGGATACTACCGTCAGCTTGAGGTGCACAATTCAATAGTAAAAAACTGTTTCTTCCGACTGATTGTATATAACAGTCTAATAATTCATCTACACTTCTTCTATTTTCAAGTGCTCCAGGACGCATATGCCAGTAATGATTGTGGAGTGGTACATCAGCTTCATGAGGAGCCCAATAATCTCCATCGGGATTATCTGCTACCTGAGTTTGATTGGCATCTGCTTCAAACTGTGTGGAAAACACACGATTCATACGTTCCAATGTTGTGACAGACCAACATGGGTCATCCACTTTTCCTTTTTCATTTCCCGGCCAACGAATAGTAGGCAATGGATCATGGCATCCCACAGCTTGTATTACCGCATTAGGGAACAATTTTTTAACCACTTCCCCAATACGAGCTTTTATAGGTTGATCTATCCATATTTCAGTCACATTATCGGAACCTATTCTTTCAGCAATTTCTTCCATTCGTATTTGTAGAATCTTATTTGATTCAGTTCTTGTGGAAATTTTATCTAACTTTGTATAAGCGACTGTATTAGAATCAGTTTTTTCATCAGATGGATGTGGAGACCAACAATAAAACCCCATATTCAATCCGTTTTTCTTACAAGCTTCACCAAATTCCTTTACAACATCTCCATTTCCACTTCTATATGAGGTATTTCCAATATGATATTCAGTTGTAGAAGAAGGCCACATACAAAAACCACCGCTATGAGCCAACATAAAAATGATTTCTTTGGCTCCCCAAGCCTTTGCTGCACGAACCCATTCATTTACATCCAATTTTTCAAAACTAATATCCTTCATTGGAGTAGACCCATTATCATATTCTCCACCCTGTATAGTAGCCGGATCCAATTGTATGAACATTCCGCGTTCCATTTCCTGCCAATTATATTGAATTTCAGATGGCTTTGCCAATTGAGAAGCTGCTGAATCATTAATAGCTATATCCCATTTTGTTACACCACAAGATGTCATCAATAACATCATTCCAATCAATCTACTTATAATTTTCATTTGTATCGCTAAAACTATAGACTCCATTTACCTTGTAATTCCACTACCGTAGCTGGTTCATTGAACTGGACAGAACTAACATCAATAATGCACATCTTATGTTCAGTATCCTGTTCCACCTTTACTGCTTTGTTGCCATGAAGCATACTTGCCTTAACCTTGCCTTTGTCAAAGGTACAGGGCAGTTCAATTTTTCCACTTTCCGGTTTGCCATACATAATAAGGTACAGTCTGTCATCTCCTTTGCGGGTAATCCGTCCCCATTCAAATTCTTTATCAAAAGGATTTGCGCGAGTTCCATAGATGGCATCTCCATTGGTTTTCATCCATTTACCGATTTCCTTAAAGAGTCTGATGCTCTCTTCAGGTATTGATCCGTCACTCTTGGGGCCGATATTCAACAGGAAGTTTCCTCCCCGGCTGACCACATCAACCAATTCATGTATCAGCTCCTCAGAGGTTTTCCATTTCTGGTTATCCGCGGAATATCCCCATGTTCCGTTCAGCGTCTGACATGCTTCCCAGTCTCCATCAATTCCATTAGCAGGGATATGATGTTCTGCAGTAGAGTAGTCCCCCTTCCAGGTTGGAGTCACCTTGATACCTCCTTCACTCAGGTGATTGTCCGAATGATAAAGACGGTTATTCTGAATAGCTTTGGGGTATTTGTCAAACAAGGCTTTCATCAGACGGGTAGCTCCCCACGCATAGTCTCCCTGAAATTTAGGCTGGCTGAAATCCCACCATACCAGATCTACCTTATACTGGTTGATCAATTCATTGAAGATCGTGAACAAATATTCTTTATATTTTTCGTGGTTACCGAAATGACGTTTTCCCTGTTTCTCGGCTTCATAGTTTCCGGCAGGATAGGAGACACCCGATCCGCTGGGATCATAATCCGGATGATTCCAGTCCAGCAGAGACACATAATAACCGGCCTTCATGTCATACTTCTTACATGCCTCGGAATACTCCCTGGCGATATCAATCCCCTTCAGATTCACCACATTAAAATCATATTCGGGAGTATTGAACATATTGAATCCCTCGTGATGTCTGCTTGTCAGTACAGTATAAGTACAGCCTGCTGCCTTGGCCAGTTTGACCCATTGTTCAGCCATACCGCTCTGTGGATTGAAGCGGGGAAGAGCTTCTTTCTTATAAGTATCAAAATCGGCGCCAGACTGCATCTGAATCCATTCCACACATCCTTCATATTTTTTCCTCTGGAATTCTCCTGCAAGTCCTGAATAAAGACCATAATGGATAAACATACCGAATTTGCCGTCTCTCCACCATTTCATTCGGGTATCCCGCTGCTCCTTTGTCTCATACGGAGCTCCTTCATTGCCTCTGCGCTCATCATATACCAGTTCCTGCAGATAGACAGCCTTTACAAAACCATTGATAGTAGTAGATATATTTTCAGCTTGTAAAGTTCCTGCCATAGACAAACGCTTAACAGCATCCTTCATTTCGAACTGCTCTTTCAGGGCACCTTCATAGCTGTCTTTCAGTTCTTTCGGACAAGTAGGATAGGTTAATTGCAATACAGCTTGCAGGGAAGGATCATTCTGACATTTCTTCTGCAATTCAGCCAGCACTTTCTGGGTTTGTTCCCAGTCGGCAGCTGAATGCATCTCATTGAGTGCACGAGTTGCAGCAGCATAAATGTTACATAACTCCTTAAAATTATCGGAATGAATGTCCGTTCCCCAGCAAAAGCTTGATAAGGCAAGCATAACACCTGTTAAAATCGTTTTTTTCATGGTATTTTATTTAATTAGTTGATTATAAGCTATAAAGAATTTATTCTATCCTTTTTCTCTTAGTTGTGCACACGTGTGCATCGCAAAGATAGACATATTGTTCATATTTGCAAAATATAAAATAAGAATTAAGCACTTTAGATTATATACTTCCTCTTTCCTGCAATTCCAGAGGCAATACGATATCTTCCTTGATATTTTCTCCGGATTCGATTTCACGCAGCAACAGATTCAGCAACGATTCCGACAGAAGATCTATTGAAGGGGATAAGGTTGTCAGTTCCGGATCGCATACAAGTCCCATAGGATTGTCATCAAACCCCACAACTGCAACCTCGTTTGGAATAGAGATGCTATGAGCTTTCAAATATTTTATGACTCCAATGGCTATCTCATCATTAACGCATATAACCGCATCAGGTCTTTCAGGTGCATTAAACAGAATAGAAGCTGATTTATAACCATCAGCAATGAAAATCTGTTCGGCTGAAATACATTTTGCATAAGAAAGACCAACTTTACAAATATTTTGGAAATAAGATTCTAACCTATCTTCGAATATTTTTGTATAACCGTCATACGATATATATGCTATTTTCTTTTTCCCCATATTTACTAATTTGTTTACTACTTGTCTCATTGATTTCTCATTATCCAGAACTATCGTAGAACAAATAGTCTCTTTTGGAACACGGTCAAAATAAACTAATGGAATGTTCTCTTTTGTTAATCTATCAAAATGTTCAGTAGAAGAAGTCCTTAAGCCAATAGAGGCTGCCACACCAGCAATACGTAAACTTATTAGAGAATTTATTATATCCTTCTCCACATTGGGATCATCATTCGACTGAAAGATCATAATCATAAAACCTTTTTCATGTGCCTTTTCAGTAATCATTGAAATGATTCTGGAAAAGAAATGATGCTTTAAATCAGGAATTATGAAAGATATTACTTTAGTCTTTCCGTTTCGGAAATTCTGCGCCCAAACATTTGGTGTATATCCCATATTTTGTGCTGTCTGCAAAATCAAATCTCTAGTTTTTTCATTTACTTTCTTGCTTCCCTGTAAAGCACGGGATACGGTTGCATGATGTATCCCCAGTTTCTTTGCTATATCTTTAATGGTAACTTCTTTGTTCATTCTATTCATTAATTATATTTCATTGTCAAGAACCTATAATTCAGTTTATATATTCTATCTAAGAGAATTAAATGTTTCTACAATCTCTGTCAAACAAGGAAAAACAATTCCCCCTGAAGTTTGCTCTTGCAAGCAGGGACAACAGGAACTTATGCTTGAAGAATATTAAAGGTGTCTTCTTTCAGGTCGATAATCTTCTTCTTATGTGTAATTGCTGCTTCCATTGTTGTGCCTTTTCTGCAAATATATAATCTATATATAATATATAAAATCTATATTGTTCCTTTTTTGAAGTCATACTTTTGGTTCATCCGACATTTCGAGTGATACGGCAATCATGTAGGGCATATAATCTTAGTTTAAAGTAATGCTCATCCCTAAATCCATATGTCGTTCTTTTCATTGCCTTTATTTTATTATTGATACTCTCTACCTTTCCTGTTGAGATATGGCAATCATACCCTGCAAGTATACCGGTTCTGTGTGCCATTATGGTAGCAGCCATTTTTACCAGTTGCTGAACTTTGCTCTCCTGAGCTTGCCTTATCCAATCAAGGGGCAGTTTAAAAGTTCCGTGGAATCCCATCCTAGCCAAAGATAGTACATACCCTATACAAGAAGAATGGAATATCAGCAATACCATGTAGCTGTGCCCTAAATCCTTTGATTTTAGAGTTCAGAGATTCTGCTGCAGCATTGGTCGATCTGTTCAGGAAATAGTTCAAGACGTATTCTTCCTTTCCTTTGATGGCATTCCTTGCCGCTTTGATTTCCCGCAGTGTACATGCATTGACCTCCTTGTACCACTCGTGCAGCTTTTCCTTAGCTTCCTTTTGTGTTATATGCGACTTGAAGATTGCCCGCACTTTATAGATGAGTGAGTAGGCTTCTTTCATCTGCGGGTATTGCCCAAATAGTATTCTTGCTCTTTCCTTCTTGCTGTCACCCCATTTGTCACCAGACTGTGCAAGCATATTTCTGGAACGTGTGAGCATCTCCACTTTGGTTTCACCATTGGCCAGCAGCGTTGGCTTGTATTTCTGTTTGCATATGCGCTTGCGTTCTCTGCGTTCCTTCTTGTTCTTGGGATGCCTCTTGCGGTAGTATGCCCTTTGTTTGGCCTTTCTGTCTTCGTCTTGCGCAAAGGCTGCCGCTTCCTTTCTGGATTCGGTAACAGCCAGTCGTTTGAATCGCAACCGCATTTCCTCAATTCCTTCACACAGCCGTTGTACAATATGGAAGCAATCAATCACAATGGTTGCCTTGGGGAAGCATTGCTTGGCTATGCTGAACATCGAATCGCTGAAGTTCATAGTTATCTCGGTCACCTTTTCACGCTCAGACTCAGGGAGCCTCTTTAAGATAGCTGACACTGTCTGGGCCTTCGTTCCTTTGACAATGGCTATGACGGTACCTTTTTTCCCGTGCCCATCCTTGTTGGACACGATTGTATAAACCTCATTGCAGAGGCTGGTTTCATCTATGCTGCAGCAAGCACCCAGATTCTCTGACAGCAGAACCCAGTCTGTTGCATGCTCCTTCTGCGTCCAGGTTTCAAAGTCGCTGAGATGATGCTTGTAATATCGCTCGACTTCACTGCCCTTAATATGAAAGCATCTTGCTAATGACGCTGCTGTCAATGGAAGCCTGTCCATCGCTATCTTTAAAAAAAAGCCCGAATTCAACGGACACTTTAGTACCGTCAGCGGTGAGCGGATACTGATTGAGGATGACGTTTCGGTTGTCTGCATCAAGGTAACGTCTGCGTCGGACATGAAGAAGTACCTTACGATTGCGTATCGGGTAGTCCTTGATAAGGGTGGGCTCGGTAAAGCCATTGGGCTTCAAAACCATTTTTTCTCCGCTACGGGTATCACGCTCGTCAAGATAGATGTGGAGCACACTGTTGTATAAAACGTCAGCCTGAGCTGTACCTCTGTTAGGCTCTTCCTTGATGTTTACTACTTCAAACCAGTCAATCATTCCGTCCGGAAGAAAGAAGCTTATGATAAAGTCTGTATTGATACTTGATGAATTCTTTGCCATGAATGCAAAGATAGGGACATTGTTCTTATCTCACATCAATATCGTCAAATATTTGACCCACAGAAACACGGAACTTTTAAACTGCCCCCCTCTTTTCGCTTTCTAAAAAACATACGGCTGTAAATGTTACAGCTGTATGTTTTCAATATCAAATTTGCGGGAAATCGGGTATTACTATATTTTAAATTTACGGGAAATCGGATAAAGTCTAGTATTTCTCAAAAATAGCTCATATTTTCAGTATGTAAGTGACTCAACCCTATCAAGTTCTGTGCAACATACAGATTCGATTTCTTCAATGATTTCCATACAGCGCTTTCTGCTTATACGGATGCCGATGCCGGCCGCGATGACATCATCCAGGCAAGGACAGCCCGAATACTTGACAGACGTTGCATGTTCGCCTCTGGTTCCCTGCGGGGAGTAGGTAATGTCGTAGGCAGGAGCCAGTCTCCATTGACCGTTTTCGCAGAGGAAACTGAAGTTTTTGGCATGGTCGTCTTTGTTGATGCAGCGATGTTGAAGACCATCCTTCGGAACATCTGCACCACCTGTACCGGATCCTGAGTCAGGTAACCGATCAGTGCAAGTAGGTTTACATAATCTATGCTCTGGGTGCGGAAATCAATCTGCAGGAGGGCTGCCGCTGTCAGTGTATGGATACGCCGATCTTTTTGGATATCGAACCTTTGGATGCAGAAGTAGCGGTCATGGATCAGACGGATTTCCGGGATGTCGATGCCGCATTTCTGTGCCGTCTTCATGTAATGATATTCAACCTTGCCTATATCCAAAGGATCGTAGACATGCCGGAACTTGACTATCCAGTCTGTGCCGTCAGCATCCTTAAACACCGCCTTGGGTCTTGCCCCACCTGAATTTCGGCTGTTGTAGTACAGGAAAGAGGCATCCACATCACTCTTCTCGGAAAGCACATCAAGCGCTTTGAGCTGAAGCTCGTTGAAGTCTATGTCTGTAAGGTTTGAAGTTTGTTCTTGGGAAACTTCCGGTTGGTAACAAAGTGCTCCCATTCCGGACCGACCTACCAGAGACAGCCTTTGAAGAGGAGAAAGTTCCCCCAATGAGCTACCTTCACGGCGAAGCATTCTGTCAAGCAGATAAAGACCATAGCCATCTGGCATACTGTCCTCAAACGCTGCAAAACCTCCACCCAAACTGTTTTCTTTGGAGTAAATCAATCCGGTCTGGAGTGGCAATTCCCATGGAGAAATCGAAAAACCATCGGCCATCCACTCCTTGTCGTATTCAAACACACATCGGTCTCTCTCCGGTGTCATCTGCAAAGTGCCTACTGTACGTCCCGCTAATGAAACGGTGATTTTTAGAATATCTTTCATCGTCCTCTTTGTCTTCTTTGGTTTTTGTTGATTGTCTCCAGCTCCTCTCCGGTACTGAACTTGCTTTTGCCTAGGATGGCACTCATTTCATCAAACCAATCGAATTCAACCACTAGTTTCAGAAATGCCTCCAGTGAAATCTTTCCCTTGGTCTCAAACCGTTCGAGTGTCGGTTCCGGAATACCTGTCCTTTCAGAAAGACTGCGTCTGCTCAATCCCTTATCCAGTCTGCGCTTGCGTGCGTTCTCGGCTAGTATTTTAGCCAAACGCTCCGGATTTTTGTCGAAAATATCAAAACTATAATTCATAATATATTATGCAATATATAATATTATTCTACTTAATTCATATTATAATATGCCAAATATACTAATTAACGAGATTATAAGCAAACATCTTTGCATGATTTCATCCTATGTGATATTATCAGTCAAAAACGAATGAGCTACTTAGCCAGGTGACTACCAGTGACAAACGAATCTCATTTTCTTAGGGATGGGAGTATATCAAACAGCATTCATATCATACTACAAGGAAACAAAAAAAGTATGTCAACGCCTACTGGGAGTGATATGCTCTTCCTTCAAATAATTATAGATTGTCTGAATGGATTTAATACCGGTGATACTCATAATATCCTTGATGGATATACCGGCTCTATACATGGTAATGACCGCTTCCTTTTTGGGTTTCTTCATCTTGACACCTGTCTGACGGCCAAACTTCACACCCCGTTTCTGGGCAGCTTCGATGCCCGCCTTGCATCCCTCCAGAATCAGGTTGCGGTTATACTCGGCCAGGGATGCCAGGATCTGCATGGTGAACCTGCCGACTGCCGTGGATGTGTCGAGATTGTCCTGCAGGGAGACCAGCTTGATGCGGCGGCTTTCGAGCTGGGCACAAAGATCAAGCATTTCCTTGACGGAACGGCCCAGGCGGTCCAAACGGTAAATGACCAAAGTATCTTCCGCACGCAGATAATCCATGCAAGCCTTCAGACCTTCACGATTGAACTCTTTTCCGGAAATCTTGTCCGTGAAGATCCGGATGCATCCGGCCTTACTGAGTGCATCTTCCTGAAACGAGAGGTTCTGCTCTCTCGTACTGACTCGCGCATATCCTATTTTTTCTCCCATATATCCAAATTAGACTTGATTTTGCAAAGATAGTATTTTTGGATACTAAAGCAAGGGTTACACCTTATATAATATAAGTGTAATCCTTGCTAATTCATATCTATGTAAACCTATAATTTATTTTAGATATTTCAAAGCATGGCAATACGTAAACTACTATGAATCAACAGTCCAAATTCATGTCCTTTTTTTTCGAAACAACAAAAGTACCTTCGCAGAAGCAGAAGCGAAAAAAGCTTTTAGGGAGTAGTAGGCACTTTAACAACCTATTACCTAAACCTTAAGCTAAATAATTTATGATACAAAAAATAGAATTTCGCTTCAAATGGTTCATGTACAAAATACAGGAGCAAGGAGAACAAGCAGTAGCAACAATGATGGATGTAAAAGATTTGTTGGAATGGTTTTATGAAACAATCATAGGATCATTATAAAACAGAAATTAAACGTATTAGAATCGTTACCTTAGGGAAGAAACTAAGCGTAACGATTCTATATTATACTTTCGTGGCAAATAACCTATTAAATGAATTGTTCTCCGTCATTTGCTCTTTCAATTAAAGCCTTTCGATGATAACCATTTTTTTTGAATTCATTTATCCAAATAAGTCTTTTACTACCATCCCCATAAGGTTGTAATCTGAAATGACCACTTACAATAAATTCGTTATTATTGCAAACCTCTGTGAACCACTTACTATCAAATATAAAATATGAAATACCGTCTTGAAAAGAAGTTTTATTCTTCCCTTTTAACGATTTCTTTTGTTGAGTTTTAATTTCGGCTATCTCAATCTCTGCCCACTGTCGCAAACAAAGATAATCTAAAACCATATTCATGTAATCTCTTAAATTTGCCTCTTGACACCCATCAATCATTGGCATTATCATACAATCCAATTGATGACCTGCCCCCTTTATCTTGTCCTTTGGATTTACTATTATATAATATGAAGGAACTGCCATAAAATTATTATTTGATAGGGTGTCCAGTTCTACGTTCTCGTTTTTGACATTGATTTAACAACTTAAGATGTTGATTATAAACTAGAGCAGTGTTATATTTAGGTGCAATTTTAACACATTAAAAAGTGTAGCTAATTCATTAGGTCAACATATCTTGAAGAGACATGATTATCAGTGCTTTGAAACTTGTGTAATATCTATTTTGATCTAAAAACCGGAACATCAAACTGGACACCCTAATTATTTGAATTTGGCAGATTGTGAAACACCCATAAAGATAATGAGGCATTCTTTATAGAGTAAACGACAAAAGAACCTTCTAAAAAATACGGACTTTTTATTACACCATTTTCTCCATCGCATTCTGATAAAATATCCATGTGAAACTGGGTGAACTTCATATAAGATTTATCCATTGCATCAACAAATTTTTTGGATAGAACAGCAAGCTTCTTACAATTATTTTTCAACCCATACAATTCATTTATAGCTGATTCACGATCTTCATCTATTTCACTACCAACGTCCATTAAAAAGCGTTTTATACTCTGTGGATAATCTCGCTTTTCATCAAGACCATATAAATATCTTAATATTAAATTGTCATTATAAGTCATAATAAACAAGGAAAATATTTGAATAATAAACAAATAATACTCACCATTTTAATCAGAAAGATAAAAATAAAATCAAAAAGAGCCAAAACTCAACGAAACAAATAACTAGGAATAAACTATTATTTACTAGAACTGTCAAAAGCATGAATTACTTATGCCTTTCCCTCAAAGTGAAATAAATGGAAATCTGTCTCTTTCGCAGAATCCAGGATATTGAAAAATAAAAATGGGGTGAGTTAAATGTGGCTCACCCCGTTTTTATTAATCTGCCAAAGAAAAAAGTTCAACGGTTTTACGTCCCTTCTTTGTTTCTTCTGACTTCACTTTACCCTCTCTGGCCAACCAGCCGATGGCAGCCAGGATTTCAACTTCAGACAATTTGGTTTCTTTCTTCAACTTGGTAAGATCCAACTCACCGTTTTCGTGCAATGCGTTCCATACAGAACCGGCATTGGCTCCAATCAAACTAATATCCATATTGAAAATATTTAAAGATGAACCCGCAATGGGGCATAAATAAAAAAGTCATTATATAACGGGAAGCATGTAAAGACAAGACCCTGTCTTTTATGAAGTGCTGCAAAGATACGGTTTTCATCAGAAGACTGCAAACGAAAAGCATTAAAAATCAATGAAGATTAAGCAAGATTGCGTATCTTTGCAGCCCCAAAAACCTATAAGAAAATGACTAAAGCAGAACTATGTAAGAAAATATCCGACCAGACCGGATGCGATATGCAGAGCGTTTCGGCTATCGTGGAAAGTCTGATGGTGTCCATCAAAGGATCATTAGAGAAAGAAGAGAATGTCTATCTGAGAGGATTCGGTAGTTTTATCATCAAAAGACGTGCTGAAAAGACGGCCCGCAACATCTCAAAGAACACAACCATCATCATTCCGGCACACAACATTCCGGCATTCAAGCCGGCCAAGGAATTCATGGGCCAGGTCAGCAAATTGAATGACTGATGAAGGACCAGATAAGATTGCTGAGAAACTGTATCCATAAGGACATACCTGCAGTGGTATTCCAGGGTGATGACAGCTGTGTGGAAGAAATCTTAATGGCAGCCAAGGAAATCTATCAGAAGCACGGCTGCAGTAAAGAATTCCTTTACGACTGGCAACTGCTGATTGAAGAAGTAAAAGCTTATCAGAAGGAAAGTCCTCATACGGTGCATCTACCAAAGCTATCCTTAACAGAAACGGAACTGATTCAAGAAGAAATGACGAGGAAGGGAGTGATGTGAGTCTCCTTTCCTCCTGACAATCTTTTAAACTGAAAATGTTTGCCTTATGATACTTGATACCATGACATTGGAAGAACTGATTCGGGAAATCAAGACTGACTTCAAAGAAGTGAGCGGCAGATGGAACGCTTTCTCTCCAAAATTCAGAAAAACGATACGGAAAAGAACTCAATTCCCCTGGCTATGGGATACCACCATAAAAACACGGAGGCACAATGAGTGGTATCTCTCTTTCTACGCAGTGAGCAAGAAGGAAGCCCACATTGTCACCTCTTCGCTTACCCTGCTCTTTACTTATCAGGGAAAGCCCTGGGCTGGAACCGTCGTGGATGGACAGGTATTTCTTTTCCCCTCCCATTTCTTTGACAGATACCGAGAAAGATTTCTGAAGATACACCCGGAACAGATTGCCATGTCCGGAAAAGATATGATGAAACTCTTCTTTATCCTGAACTGCAATTGCTGTTTCTTCGGCAATGAAAAAGGAGAGAACGTAAGAGCATACTGCTACGACGGCATGATTTTCGGTGATTGGATCAACGAAGATGGAGGAATTGCCAAAACCTTCATCTCCAGGCAGGAGATGAAAATCAACCAGTTTGCCGAATACTTTGAACTGTTGAAAATCTGGATTATACAAGACATGTTTAAGGCAAGGAAAGGAATACCGCTGTGTTCACCTTTGACCAAGTTTGTGCCGGATACCTACTTTGATTACGGGGAATGGAACAAGTTTCTCTTCGAAAGAGGAAATCTCAGGCTGATTAGAGCCGCAGTGGAAAGCAATGAGATATATCTGAAAAACGAGCAGGAATACCGGAAATGCCTGAAAATGGTAGATACAGTTATCCAGAACAAGTATGAGAAGCAGTTTGGATTGCAGCCCTAGAAAAATCCTATGGGAAGCAGCTGTTTTTTTTCGATAAAAGCTTGTATTTCAAAAAAGAATTAGTATATTTGTAGAATAAGAATTTAAAAATAATGAAGCTTTGAATGACCATATTGACCGTGAGGTTCATACGATCACGAAAGCCCCCAATTTGGGGCTTTTTATTGTCAATCAAAGTGTTGTTTCACTGTCCGCATCAAATATAAAGTCTTCGGAAAATAGTCGAAATTTGCCTGTGAAATAAATAACATCCAATACATTCGATTTAATTGAGCCTATTTCGTATCTTTGTAAAAAATATGAGAGAATATGGCCAATTTGAAGAATGCATCCATCCGCGAAATGGTGATAGATAAATGCCTAAGCGACAGAAAACGGAAATACAGCACCAAGGATATCATGGAAGCCTGCAACAGGGCGCTGGAGTTTGAAGGCTACGGGCCGGTCACCTCTTTGAACACCATCAGAGGAGACATGCAGGCTATCGAAAACAGATGGCATGCCTACGGCGGTGAGATTGTGGAAGAGAGATGCGGCAGGAACAAGTACTATTATTATAAGAAAGAAGGATTTTCAATCTACCATGCCGGACTGACAGAAGAAGAACTCTCGAAACTGAACGAAACCATCCAGGTGCTGAGCAGATTTAAAGGACTGCCTCAATTTGAATGGCTGGAAGAATTATCGACAAGATTCAAATCCTCATTCATGGCAACTCCGAACTGCGAATCCATCATCAGTTTTGAAGACAACCGCTTTGCAGAAGGGAAACAGTATATATCCCTTCTTTTTGAAGCGATAACCCAGAAGCAGGTTCTAGAGATAAGCTATCAGCCATTCGAGCAAGAAACCCCGGCAGAACAGGAGATACATCCATATTATCTGAAAGAGTATAACAACAGATGGTTCTTGTTCGGGTTAGATTCAGGTCTTATGAAATTATCCACCCTCGCCCTGGACCGCATCAAAGAAGTAAGGAAATCAGCCGGTGTCTATATAGAGAACACCAAATGGAACTTCGGTGAATACTTTGAAGATGTGATAGGTGTAACCGTTAAAGAGGAGAAGAAAGCAGAACCCATTAAACTATGGGTAGATGGGGAGCAATACAACTATATCAAAACAAAACCCCTTCATGGCTCACAGCGAGTCATCGAGCGACGGGAAGACAATAGCAGGGTGATACAGATCGAAGTGCAGGAAAACTATGAACTCTATCAGAAACTGCTATCCTTCGGTGAGAAAGTAGTAGTGCTCGAACCTGAACGGATACGGAAGAAATTGCAGGAAAGAATCTGGATAATGGGAGAAAGATATGACAGGTTCAGATAGACTGCGCCTATTGCAGATAACTTTGCCATCAGAAATCATTCAGTTAGAAACCATTCTTATTTTTTGCTCATGTCAAATACTCAAATCATTTCAGCTAAGGCCAAGAAGATTGTAGATAACATGCTGGATTCCATCCAGCGATTGGGAATCAGCACAGAGCCCAACCGAATGCTGGTGGCCTATCTATATTCCCGAAGAGAAGATGCGGATAAGGATGTGATGGAAAGTGTCAAACATTATACCCATCTGTTTGCAGAAACGGTCTTCCCAAGCAATGCGGACTTATCGACATTGGAAGCGGAATACCGAACGGTAATACAATACTGTCTTAGCAAGAGTGTCATAGACAAGTATAACCCCCATCATTTGCTTATCCTACCCAACGAAGCTATTGATTTGATGCTGAAGCTGGCCCATGCGGATGAAACATCTTCAGTGCTCATCACAGCTACTGAACAGCCCAATCTGATGACAGGAATGTCTCATTTGAACTGTGATGTACAGCTCGTATATAGCAACATGTGGGCATTCATGCAAATACTCGCAGACTCATTGGACAGTTCTGACAATTTGATTATCAACCATGCGTATCGCACCACAGAGTGTATGATGCAGCAGAATAGGTATGACTACATCTTTGCTTTTTACCCCTTGTTTGGAGTTAAAGATGAAGCCAAAATATTGAGAAGCATCTGCGAATACACGGAGTATATACTTTCGGAAAAAGGAGAACTATACTGTTTCCTTCCTGCAGCAGTGATGAACCTGATGTCTAACAAGTCTTTCAGAGAAAGTCTCATCGCCCAGAAAACCGGCATTACCATTATTCAGCTGCCACCCCTGTTTCCATCTGTAACCAATGTACAGATGGTGCTCTTAAAAGTATCCAAAAGAGACCCGCATGAAATCATGCTGGTAGATACAGAATTCTCGAACCGATCGAAGAATACATCTATGTACTCATGTGCCAAAAGGATTGTCTCGGCCATAGCAAGCAAAGACAATAAACAGGTATGGACAGGCAGAGCGGAAGAACTTGATTCCAACCTGAGTCTGAAACCATCCAGATATCTGATTGACAAGATTGTAGAACCTAAGAAAGGAGAAAAGCTTGTTACACTCAGTGAAATCATTACCCTTTGCACCAAACAACTACCTTCATCAACGGCTCTTAAAGAAACTGTGACAGTGAACCTTAAAGACTTGTCCACCAATTACCTTAATTGTAGCCTAAACTATCCATCGCTCCTATCTGAAAATCAGAAGCCTTCGTTCAGTGTTATGGAAGGAGACTGCTATTTATTCAGTTGCTTCGGAACCAGTTTACGCGTAGGCCAACTGGTCAACAGCTACGGCAAAGCATATTTCGTGCACAGAGAGATTATTCCATTCAAATTGAAAGAGAGCGCAATAAACCTAGTTTCAGAAGAATTCCTTCTGAAAGCTCTATTGGAGGAAAGCACAGCCATGCAGATTGAAGCGCTATCAGATGCGACCCTGATCAGGCGTTTATGCCAAAAGGATTTCCTTGCACTTCAAATTTCTCTACCCTCACTCAAGCAGCAGGAACAAATCATCAAGGATGATATCCATCAGAACATGTCTGACTCGGAAAAGAGACTCAATGATATGTTCAGAACCTATAAAAAAGAGATAAGTTCGCGCAAGCACCGGATGGGACAAGGCTTTAGTGCATTCTCCGCAAACTGGGAAATACTGTGTGCCATGATGGAAATCAAGGAAGGTCACCTGAACAGGGAAGATGTCATTAACCCCGACAATGGGATGACCGTGGGAGATGTTATGGGAATCATGAAGCGTCAGGTAAATTTAATCGCCCAACAGCTGGATCACCTTTCTGATATAGAATACGATTTTGGAGAAGCTGAGGAGCTTGAGCCGGGAAGTTTCATTCACCATTTTATAGAAACACATCGGGACACCCGCTTCAGTTTTGAAGAACAGTATGATCCGAAGCAATACAAAGAAATCCCAATAGACTGCTGGGCCAAACTCAAGTTTGCCCCCAAAGCCATGGAAACAGTCTTTGAGAATATCGTATCCAATGCGGTTTCCCATGGTTTTACGGACCCCGAACGGAAGGATTATAGAATCAGGTTTGAAGAATCCTTCATCGACATCGACTGTTATGAAATACGCATTTCCAATAACGGAAATCCGATACCAGCCGATATAAATCCTGACGATATTTTTCTCTACGGATTCAGTGCAGCTTCTGCCGGAGAAAATCACTCCGGCATAGGATGTGCCGATACCCGGAGCATTCTGGAAAGATACCATGCTACCGTATCCATACTCTCTACGCCTGATAAAGAGTTTACGGTGACTTATATCATAACCTTTCATCAAAACATGTTAGATGGAGAATAAAAGCACAAGATACATAGAGGTTTTATGGGTAGATGATGAAGTACAGCTTCATGTACCCTATAAAAACCTAGCCAAACTGAATGGAATCAATCTGGCTCCATTTGAGTGTTGGGCAGATGCAGAGAAAGAACTGCTCAATGATTACAACCGATGGGAAGCCATCATCTTAGACGGGAAATGCAAGCTCACCAAGCATGATACGGCCAACAGCGTTTCTTTCCTAAGCCAGGTGCTTGCAGACATAGCCAGGCACGCGTCTGAGAGGGGAAGGACTGTACCTTGGTTTATATTGTCTGCCGGAGGATCTGAATGTGGTCCTCTAAACGATCTCATCAACAAGGAAAGAATGCAGTGGGATGCTGGATGGACAGAAAAGACCCATAAGAAATATTATAGCAAAGCCACTGACAGAGGGGAACTGTTCAATAGAGTCAAATTGATTGCTTCTATTTCGGATGAAGTACGGATCAGAACAAGCCTGCATGCCGATGTTTTCAGAGCCATCAACTCGCTGGAAGGCATAGACAAGCAGGCTGCACAGGAAGATCTGACCAATATATTGGCAGCCCTTCATTTCAGAGAAAAGCACAAGGATTTTAAGCCTTTGTATTTTTACACACGACTCAGACAAATTTTAGAGCATCTGTTTAGGGCAGCCATCCATGCAGGTCTGATACCCGACAAATGCCAGGAAAAAGGCAAGGTCAATCTGAACCAATGTTCTTTGTATCTGGCAGGAAAGCCAGCCGAAATAGCCCAAGTACGATACGGATCTAAAAATGACAGGTTGGCCACACCTATAATTGAAAACGGTATCAAAAACATCCTGGAACTTGGCAATATCCACTCACATACCGTGGACATTACCGATGCCGAGAAAGAGATAATAGAAGACCTGTTCCGAACAGGAAAATCTCACTATGTCTTATTCGGACTCTGTATGATTCTATGTGGTATCATTTTATGGCTGAAGGAAACCATTGAAAAATATGAGGATAACAAAGATGATTTCAAGACCTGCACCTATTTGAATCCGGCTCAATACGAAGGAAAAGAAGTCATACTGCAGCTCGACGATAAGAACAATGTATTCTACGGAGACTGTAGCGTTTTGTGTAACAAACACTTATATGAGAGTTTAAAAAACAAAAAAGTCATTTTAAAGAACGTAGTCATCAATAAATCAGATAAATGTGACTATCTTTACTTCGCCAAAGAATTTATAGAACCTGAAAATTAAAATATACAATATGAACCAAGCTCAATACAGCCGCCTGTTCTCCTTCCTGTTCAACATCGCCAACGATGTGCTTGTGCAGGCCTTCGAAAAAGGAGATTACAAAAAAATTACGTTGCCTTTCATTGTGTTGCGCCGACTCGACCTCCTGCTGGAGCCTACGAAGGAAACGGTGCTGAACTTCAGTCGGGCCGAAGAGTTTAAGATGATGCCCGAAGAGAGTCAGGAGCAGCAGCTCTGTCAGCTCACTGGCTATCCGTTCTACAACACGTCTGCCTTCACCATGAAGATGCTGCGCTCGGAAACGGACAACACGCGCTTGCGCCAGAACTTCGAGGCCTATCTGGACGGATTCAGCACGCATGTGCAGGACATCATCAGCAAGTTCGACCTGCGCCATTATGTGGAGAAGCTGTCTGCAGCCGGTCGGTTGGGACTGCTGATCGAGAAGATGACGGACGAGAACATCAACTTAGGTTCCGCTCCGGTGATGGAAACGGTGCTGAACGAAGAAACCGGTCAGGAAGAACTGCGCGAAAAGCTGCCGGCACTGGACAACCACACCATGGGTACGCTGTTTGAAGAACTGCTCCGGAAATTCAATGAAGACTTCAGCGTGACGGAAGCCGGAGAACACTATACGCCGCGCGACTACGTCAGTCTGCTGGCCGACTTGGCCATTCTGCCGGTAGCTCCGACCCTCAAGAACCAGCGCTACAGCATCTACGACGGGGCTTGCGGTACCGGTGGTATTCTGTCGATTGCCCAGGAACGCATTGAGGAACTTTCCGCCCACTATCGTAAGCGTTGGACGACCGAACTCTTTGGTCAGGAACTGCAGCCGGAAACCTTTGCCACCTGCAAGGCGGATTTGATGCTGTCCGGCAATGCCACCAGTTTTACCTATCGCCAGAATGGCATCAGCCGGATGCGGTTTGCCAACGACAGCACTATCAGTCATGATGGCCATCCGGGCAAGAAGTTCCATTTCTGCATCTCAAATCCTCCTTTCGGTACGCCTTGGAAAGCAGACTTGGAAGAAATGGGTTGTGGCACGGACAAAAGCAAAATTTCTGACCCGCGCTTCTACGGAAAGATAGGCGGCAAAGAGGTGAGCTTTGTGCCGGGCATCGGGGATCCGCAGATGCTTTTCTTAGCCAACAACGTGAGCCGCATGATGGACGATGAGCAGGGCACGCGCATTGTGGAAATCCACAACGGCTCTTCGCTGTTTACGGGAAATGCGGATGGCGGTGAGAGCAACCTTCGCCGTTACATCATTGAGAATGACATGCTGGAAGCCATCATTGCCATGCCGGAGAATATGTTCTACAATACGGGTATCGGTACCTTTGTATGGATGGTGACGAACCGCAAGGAAGCACGCCGGAGAGGGAAGGTGCAGCTGATTGATGCAACGGCCATCAAAACACCGCTGCGCAAGAACCTGGGCAACAAGAACTGTGAGACCAACGAGGAGAACCGACAGGCGATTGTGGACTTGCTGATGAACTTTGAGGAGAACGAGCAGAGCAAGATTTTCGATAACCGGGAATTCGGTTACTGGCAGGTGACGGTGGAACGGCCATTGCGCTTGCGCGTCAACCCGGACGGGGACTTGACGGCAGGTAAACTGAAGGAAGCGGAAATCGCCACTTGTCAAGAGGCGATGAAGGCGGTATCTCCCGCTGTTCCGTTGAACGACTGGAACCAGTATGCCAAAGCGCTGGGACTGAAAGCCGCCTTGCTGAAGAAACTGCGTCCGCTGATTACAGAAGCAGACCCTACAGCTGTAGTAGTGGAAGGCGAAGTGGACCCGAACCTGCGCGACACGGAACAGATTCCTTTGCTGTACCCCGGCGGCATCAAAGCCTTCATGGAGAATGAGGTGTTACCCTATGCACCCGATGCATTTGTGGATGAAGACAAGACCGTCATCGGCTATGAACTGTCATTCACAAAGTATTTCTATAAACCGGTGGAACTCCGCTCTCGCGATGCCATCGCTGCAGAAATCCGTGAACTGGAGGCGATGACGGATGGTTTGTTGAATGCTATTTTGGAGGATTGAGCATGAAGCGATATAGTGAATATAAGGATAGTGGAGTGAAGTGGATTGGGGAGATTCCGGGGCATTGGAAAAGTGTTCCTTTTCGAAGGATAGCGAAAGTACAATGCAATTTGGTACACCCGTTTGAAAACTTAGAAATGCTACAAATATCTCCTGACTCTATAGAAAAAGATTCTGGAAAAATTATAAAGATTAAAACCGTGGCAGAAGCCAATATTGATAGTGATAATCATAGGTTTTACAAAGGGCAGATTTTATATTCAAAAATTCGTCCTTTACTTAATAAAGTAACAATAGCTCCAGAAGATGGATTATGTAGTGCAGACATGTACCCGATAAGCACTGAAGAAAAGACAGAATTCATCAAGTATTATATGCTGTCTAAGGCTTTTCTTTCTTCGGTCAAAAACATCGTTGCTGATAGAGTAAAAATGCCCAAAATTAACCAAGATGAACTGAAAGAAACAAGATTCGTTATTCCCCCTCTCCCCGAGCAAGAGGCCATCGTCACCTACTTAGACTCCAAAGTAGCTAAGATAGATGAATACATTTCCATTGCAGAAAAGAAGATTGCCGCATTGGAAGAATTGAAGCAAACCATCATTGCAGAGGCGGTTACGCGCGGCATCCATAAAGACGTGCCGATGAAGGATTCGGGAGTGAAGTGGATTGGGATGATTCCGGAGCATTGGAAAATTGAACCCTTTGGAAGGCATTTTTCTTACGGAAAAGGATTGCCTATTACAAAAGCTGATTTAACCACAGAAGGAGTTGCTGTTATCAGTTATGGTCAAATTCATTCAAAACGAAATATTGGGACTACAATGGATGACAGTCTTGTTAGATATGTAAATCATAAATATTTAGGAACAAGTCCACAGTGCCTTTTAAATAAGAATGATTTTGTTTTTGCTGATACATCTGAAGATATAGAAGGATGTGGAAACTTTGCATTTAATGATCGAAACGAGAGCATTTTTGCAGGCTACCACACCATAATAGTCAGACCAAAAGACATTTTACAGCCAAAGTATTACGCTTATCTTTTCCAATCAAAAAAGTGGAAATCACAAGTTCAAACACTTGTAAATGGAGTTAAAGTATTCAGTATAAGTAGAGGAATCCTCAAAAAAGCATCCCTACTTATTCCAACTTATGCAGAGCAACAAGAAATCGTCTCCTACCTCGACTCCAAAGTTGCCAGCATCAACCAACTCTGCCAAGCAGAACGCTCGCAGATAGAGAAGCTGAAGGAATATAAGCAGCGTCTGATCAGCGACGTAGTGACCGGAAAAGTGAAAGTAATGAACGACTAATTTTTAATTTTAGAAATATCAAAAGCTATGATAATGAATAGTGAGAATATATTTGATATTTGGCGATTTTTAGGTAAGGGAACTCCTTTTATTGTAAGAAGAAATGGTTGGTATCATCTTTCCTACATGGTAACAAGGGTAAAACCCAAAGGACACTATGGGGAAGCCTATGGATATAGATTAATCGATGGGAAACCTGAAAATGGTATTATGGAAGAACAAATGATAGATTGTTGTGGATGTGGAAATTGGGAACTTATCGAGAATCTCATAGAAGATGTTGACAATCTAAAATGGAATTGCCTTGATGAAAGCAATAATCTAACCTTTGGTAAATATAAAGGCGTGAACGCAGATGAATTAAAATCTAAGGATGAGAATTATTTCAAATGGGCATTGGGTTATGTCGGAGGATTTTATGAGCTATTATTTAGTAGGAAGTATAATGTATCCCTGCAAGAATTATTAAATAGTAAGAAGCAAATAAAAGAACATTTGAGTTTTTCTTCTGACGATTGGATTAAATCATCTGTTGACTGTAATTATGACTTCTATTTAGACCAATATAAATACGCTTGCTGTGCAAAGCAAAAAGATTTAGAAACGGCAATAAAAGAAATTGAAGAATATTATAATCACAATAAAACTATAAAACAGATATGAAACATGTGAGATATGCGTTCGGCAAATGGTTGTTGTTCTTTTGCTTCATGTCATTAACAGGACATATTTATGCTAAGCAGAGATATTATTGTGAAGTTAAGGGGATAGAAAAAGAACTTTCCTCTGGTCTGAAAATAATTTTTGATTTTGGAACAAAAGCTTCATACAATATGTGGGGAGATTTAAGTAGTAAACTTAAGTTTGTTGATGAGAATGGAGAAGAAATAAAATTCAATAGTATGGTAGATGCAGCCAATTATATGGTACAAAGAGGATGGATTTTTCAACAAGCGTATTCTTCGGTATATGGAGGAAATCCCATCATTCATTGGATCTTTTTTAAGGATGCTGATAATATAGAAGAAGCGAAAGAAGGAATTATGACCAAAGCTGAATATCAGAAGATGGAAAAACAATAAATATTACAACCCAATAAAACAGAATGCTGGGAACATAAGATTTTAAACATGAACGGTGAGTATAATTTTCTATGATACAAAGCATTAAATAAAACAACATAACACACACCGAACAAGTACCGAACAAGTACCGAACAAGTTCGCAACTGTGATTCATGAAAATCTTTATCTCATCAAAAAAAACACCTATACTATGGCAACAGATACTTCAGAAAAAGAATTGGAAGCTACCATTGAAGCTTACCTGATTGATGAAAAAGGCGAACGAGCGGAAAACTCCCGCTGGCTGAAAGGCGAAAGCAAGGACTTCAATCCGGAATTCTGCGTGGATGAAACGATGCTGAAAGCCTTTCTGCAGCATACGCAGATGGATAAGGTGACACGCGCCCGTATCTACGACAGTCCGGCCAACACGAGGAAGTTCCTGGAGCGGTTGCGCAACCAGATTACCCTGAGAGGGGTGGTGGATGTGCTGCGCCACGGCATGGAGCACAATGCCACAACCTTCGACCTCTATTATCCGATTCCTACTGCCGGCAATGTGCAGGCCGCCATTGCCTACGGACAGAACCGGTGGACCGTGGTCCGTCAGCTCCGGTATCTCCAGACACGACCGGACATCGTACTGATGCTGAACGGATTGCCTATCATCACGCTGGAACTGAAGAACCAACTGTCGTGTCAGAATGTGGATTGTGCAGTGAGACAATATAAAACGGACCGCAATCCCAAAGACCTGCTGTATATGCCCAAGCGGTGTGCCGTACACTTTGCGGTGGATGATGCCGAGGTGAAGATGTGTACGGCGCTGGCCGGACCGAAATCGTGGTTCCTGCCCTTCAACAGGGGAGTGGACGACGGGGCGGGAAACCCGGCAGTTGAAGGCAAACTGAAGACGGCTTACCTGTGGGAAGACATCCTGCAGAAGGAACGGCTGAGCGACATCTTGGAGAACTATGCACAGGTGATCCGGGAAAAGGATGCCGAAACAGGCAAGATCAAGGAAAAGTGCATCTGGCCTCGCTACCATCAGCTGGAAGCGGTGCGGGCACTGTTGGCTGATACGGCGGCCCATGAAGGCGGCAAACGCTATCTGATTCAGCACTCCGCCGGTTCGGGAAAGAGCAACTCCATCACCTGGCTGGCTTTCCAGCTGGTGAATATGAAGCAGGCGGACGGACTCACTCCGCGCTTTGAAAGCATCATCGTGGTGACCGACCGGGTGAACCTGGACAAGCAGATTCGCGACAATATCCGCGCATTCTGCAACAACAAGAGCATCGTGCAGTGGGCCGACGACAGTGAGGCCCTGAAGACCGCGCTGTCGGGAGGCAAGAAAATCATCGTCAGCACCATCTGCAAGTTTCCGTTCATCCTGCAGACCCTGGGCAAGGAACTCGCCGAAAGACAGTTTGCCGTGATCATCGACGAAGCACACTCCAGCCAGAGCGGCTCGATGCAAAGTGCCCTGAACCGGGTGCTCTCCGGCTATGGTCACAAGGATGTGAACCTGGAAGACAATGAAGACGGATTGAACGAACTGCTGGAATATGTAGTGGCAGGACGCATGATGGCCAAGAACACCAATTTCTACGCCTTCACGGCTACCCCTAAGTACAAAACGTTAGAAATGTTCGGCATCCCCTATACGAATGCAGAAGGGGAAACAGGACACAAGGCTTTCCATACCTATTCGATGCGCCAGGCCATCGAGGAAGGTTTCATCATGGACGTATTGGAGCATTACACCACCTACGACAGCTTCTACAAGATTATTAAATCGACGGAAGCAAATCCAGAATTCGACAAGGACCAGGCGGCCAAGAAACTGCGGGTATGGGTGGAAAGCCGACCGGAAACCGTGGCGAAGAAGGCACGGATTATGGTGGAGCATTTTCATGAGAATGTGGCGCACAAGATGGGCGGTGAAGCCCGATGTATGGTCATCTGCAACGGGATTCTCCGGGCCATTGACTATTATTATACCATCAAGGAGCTGTTGGCCAAACGGAACAGCCCATACAAGCTCCTCATTGCCTTCAGCGGAACCAAGGAGTATGGCGGAAAGCAGGTGTGTGAAGCCGACTTGAACGGATTCCCTTCGTCGGCCATCGAGAAGACCTTCCGGAGCGGAGCCTACCGCTTTCTGATTGTGGCGGACAAGTTTCAGACCGGCTACGATGAGCCCCTGCTGCATACGATGTATGTGGACAAGCCGCTGAAGGATGTGAAGACGGTGCAGACGCTGAGCCGACTGAACCGCTGCCACCCGCTGAAGGAGGAAACCTATGTATTGGATTTTGTGAACAAGGCCGAAGACATTCAGGAGGATTTTCAGCGCTACTATAAGAAGACCATCCTGAGTCACGAAACGGACGTGAACAAGCTGAGTGACAAGCTGGCTGTCTGCGACCAGTCGATGATTTACGAGGAGGAAGAGGTGGAACTCTTCAACCAGAAATACTGGAGCGGAGCCCCCCGGGAAGAAATTGACCCGATACTGGATGTTTGCGTACAGCGATTCAAGGAACTGTCTGATTCGGACGACAACAACCAGCAGATTGAAGTGAAGTCGGCCATGAAGCAGTTTGTCCGCCTCTATGAATTCCTCACGGCACTGATGGATATCCAGCGCATCGACTGGGAAAAGAAGAACACGTTCTTCCACTTCCTGCTGCGCAAACTGCCGAAGATTGGCAAGGAGGACTGGACCGAAGGACTGCTCGACCTGGTGGACTTTGACAAGTACCGGGTGGTGAAAGGGGAAGACCGGAAAATCAAATTGGAGAACGTGAATGCTACGGTGGATCCCATTCCGGTGGGAGATGCCGGCACAGGCGGACAGGATCCCAATATGGAAACACTGGAGCGCATCGTGGATGACTTCAACTTAGTGTTCGGTGACATTGAATGGGGAGACCCGGATACCGTCCGCCAGCAGATCCGTCAGGTGGTGACCAAACTGCAGGAAAACGATGAAGTGCGTGACTCGATGCTGAACAATGACGAGGAAACGCAGATGCAGGTGATTCATGACAATATCTCTACTGAACTGGGCATCATCACGGCCAACAGCAGTGAGATGCAACGCCGGTATCTGTCGCAACCGTCTATTCAGGCGCAGTTGGATAACCTGATCCTCATGCGGCTGCAGGAACAGCTCAATCCGGAAATCAACGAGCAGCTGCTTTCGGAAAAACTGCTCGAAGAGTTCGCGGCAGACTTCAAAGAACTCTGTGGAATCCGTTTCCGTCCGCTGGAGGAAGTGATTGAATGGTTCTTCAAGGTGCTCGATACACCTACCATCTCCTCTTTGGATGGCATCAAGAAAATCAAACGAACCATCAACCTCGTTTACCGGACCCAAGGAAGAGAGGAAGACAAACAAGATTGGCTACAGCAGATTTTAAGCCGGTTTGAAGCTTATATGAAGAAGATTTATTATATGAGCAATCAAACTGAACTTATTAAATCAGACGGAGGTTTTGTGCAGTTCTTGGATGCAGCCAAGGCCGTCTATGTAAACCGACTGCATTTTTCAGACGACCCGAAACTGGCGATGATGAAGGTATATTATGAATTCGTGCATGCACAGCGGAACGAAGAAAGCCACAATGCACCAGTCATTGCCGATGAAGAAGTGACGATAGGGCTGCATATGACGATGGCCATGTATCTCTATGCGACTATGATCAACATCACTGATATGGAAGGACGGACAGGAGAGCATACCTACGTGATGGAAGAGGAGGATTATGTGTCGTATGCAGCTGATAGTGGTTTTACATACCCAAAAGTGTCTGATTTGAAAAAGGAAAATTAAAGCAGAAAGTAAAAAATTGCCGTACATAATGCGTTATGAGCGGCACTTTTTTTACTGAACTCGGCGGACATCGCCCAAACGGAATGAGAACACTATGCACATCACACCCATTAAACCATCCGGCATCACTCTGCTGGCAACGCTACGGTGTACAGCAGCCTGTGACAACTGCTGTTTCGGATGCAATCCGAAACAAGGACGCAGCATGACCTTTGAGGAAATGAAGGACTATGTGAACAAAAGCCTGGAGGCCTATCCCGACAGCATCACGAAACTTTGCCTGACCGGAGGAGAGTGTATGCTTTTGGGAAAAGAGGTGGACAAGATCATCTCCTATGCCCAAAGCAAAGGCCTGAAAGCAAGTATAGTCAGCAATGCCTATTGGGCCACCGACTATGACAGGGCTTACCGCACGCTGAAACGATTGAAAAACAAAGGACTCACTTCAGCCTGTTTCAGTACCGGCGAAGACCATAACCGATATGTGCCCTGGATGAGTGTCCGCCATGCAGCCGTCGCAGCTGCCCGCCTGGGCATTGTCAACGAATTGAGGGTAGAGAACCAACTACTGCCCACAGAAATCATCCGGGACCTGAATGCGGATGACGAAGTGACGGAACTGATAAACCAGTACAAACTGCAACTCTCTACCCCTTATTGGATGGAGTATGACAACAAAGGAAAAAAGTCAAGACATTTCAAAATGCGGCTTATGGATTCCGAAGAGAAAATACCCTGCAACCACCTCTTCCAAGATATCATCATCAATCCCTATGGAGAGGTCTATGCCTGTTGTGGCATCGGTGTCTGCCATATACCACAGATGAGACTCGGCAATATCCATCATGAACCCATCCAGACCATCTATGAGCGGGTTTTCGAGGATGTGCTGAAAATATGGCTCTACACGGAAGGTCCGCAAGACGTGTTAGCATTCGTGAAGAAGAAAACCGGCCAAAAGTTCAACTGGCATACCCGCCACAACTGTGACATCTGCCGGACCATCTTCACTGACAAGAGCATCCTGCCCATCCTCCGGGACAATGTATTTGAAGCCGCCAGTTTGCCATTATTGTTTTATCATTGTAAAGCCAAAACAGAAAATGAAAGACGAACCAAACAATAAGAAACACCTTACCCCCAGACAGATTATCAACAGATACCGCAAAGGGGTGTATGTAGATGAAAGCATCGAAGTGATTTCATCTGTCATTTCGTCTTGTGGACAAACCTTCGACAGCATCACTGTGGCATTTCCAACGACGCTTGCAGAAAAGGTCTTGGAAAACCTCACGACTGCACAACTTCTGTATGAGAGACAGGCGGCAGGTCAGCCTATCGACGATATAGCGATTGATGACTACCCCCGCCTGAAGGACATACTGCAGGATCTATCGTACCCCCCTCTATGGGAATCCATGTACAAGGACAAGGAGGACAACGACTTTATGGACATACTGAATGAACGGGGGTGGGTTCATAAATACCATGTTGCGGATGAGCAGTCATCCAAAGCTCTCAACTGTATGACATCCTTATATCGCGATGCCATCGAAAGGGCCGGTCTCTCCTCTTCAACCTTCTATATTGTCCTTCATTTTATGTTGTAGATTATTTTTACTTCTTCTTTAAAGTGATGTTGCACATTCATATCAAAACGGCCAACCTTTTTGGGATAAGACATTAAATATTCGGTGAATAATCCCCGTGTTCACCGAATATTTTCGGCAAATAATTTGTCTATTCACCGAATAGACTCTATTTTTGTACAAAACTATATGGTATGTTATACATTCATGATTATGATAATTGGTGGAAATTCCGCTATGACAGCTTGCGGGTAATGAATGAGCTGGGGCGCGTCCGATCGAAGCAGGGAATGATAATAGGCAGAATGTTGTCACTCGGATTCGATTCTCAGGACAATGCAGTGTTGTCAAATATATCCATGGAACTCGTCCGCTCTTCAGAAATAGAAGGAGAGAAACTAAATCTCGGGGAGGTTCGTTCATCTTTGGCACGCAGGCTTGGAATTGCCATGGCAGGAATGGTTTCTGCCTCACGCTATGTGGAAGGAGTGGTAGAAATGCAATTGGATGCCACCCAAAATTACAATCACCCACTTTCGGCTGACCGTCTTTTTGGCTGGCACAATGTACTGTTCCCCACAGGTATTAGCGGACTATACCGCATTGAAGTGGGTAAATACCGCAGTGGAGAAATGCAGGTGATATCCGGGGCCATGGGCAAGGAAAAAATACACTACCAAGCCCCTTCGGCAGAGAGGGTGCCTGCTGAAATGGACCGATTCATTTCGTGGGTAAACAGCGACGAGACTATCGATACCGTACTGAAAGCAGCTATCGCACACCTGTGGTTTGTTTCCATTCATCCGTTTGATGATGGAAACGGACGTATAGCCCGGGCCTTGACAGATATGTTACTTGCCCGCTCTGAGAATACAGGCAAGCGTTTTTACTCTGTATCTGCAGAAATGAAGCTGCTGCAAAAAGAGTATTACGAAGTATTGGAACGTACACAGCATGGAGACGGTGATATTACTGAATGGATTTTATGGTTTTTGCATTGTTTTGAACAGGCATTAACTGCTGCAGAAAACACTTTGTCTTCCGTGCTTCGCAAGGCTGATTTTTGGGAACGCAACCGAAATGTCTCTTTCAACGAGAGACAGCGGAAGCTCATCAACCTCCAATTTGATGGCTTTTTTGGCAAACTTTCTACAGGTAAATGGGCAAAAATTGCAAAATGCTCTACAGATACGGCCCTCAATGACATCCGTGACCTTGTTGGGAAAGGAATATTAAAGAAAGCCGAAGAGGGCGGACGCAGTACCAACTACGTCATGGTGGAGTGAGTGTGAAAGGTCTTGTGGATGAAACTACAAATATTCATCGCGCTTTCTTCTAAAAATGCTGCTTCCAAAGTAGTCAAAAGAATGAAAAGCATAGGTCATGAGATGGAAACCATCAAGCAGGTGACCGGACTCACGGAAAAAGAAATTGAAACAATCTAATCTATACAGTCATGGACAAAACAAATCACGCACACATCGAATTGCTGCACCTAATCACTTTAAAACAAAGAGACGATGGACAATCAACGAAACAAGAAGTGGAGACGGGTACAGATGTACCGTGTCTTCAAAAAAAGACTGGTGCGAATGGCAGCATACTCATGGATGCCAATAGTCAATGATGACGGAACCGTGAACCGAACACCTCACTGGTTTGAGTTGGCAAAGGTCAAATGGGCCATGCCATACAAGGCTACCGGCACACCCTGTTCCTGCTGGATTTGCCGGAGCGAACGGTATAGCCGTACAGACAACAAGAGGGAAACGAAAAAAATGCTCATAGATGAGCTGTAGTTGCGGAACTGCAGAAGAGTGAATATCGGCAGTGGTATTCCAAGGTGATGACAACTGTGCGGAAGAAATCTTAACAGCAGCCAAGGAAATCTATCAGAAGCACGGCTGCACTCAGGAGTTTCTTTACGACTGGCAGCTGCTGATTGATGATGTGAGGGCATATCAGAAGGAAAGTCCTCATACGGTACACTTGCCGAAACTGTCCGTGACAGAGGCTGAACTGATACAGGAGGAAATGACGAGGAAGGGAGTGTTATAAATCTCCTTTCCTCGTTTATTTTTTATGACATATATTCAGCCATTCAACATCTCTATTGGATTTCTACATCAAGTGCAGTTCCGGAAGATTCAACGCGGAAAGATACTGATGTAGGAAGACCCTCAGGAAGACCTCTACATCCGGAAAAGTAAGGAAGGTTCTACGGAACTGGGACTGCAACAGGAACGGAACGAACTTGTTCTGCTGATCTATGCCACATCTGTTTCTCACTTCTACATTGAGCAAAGAAACGAAGTTGGAGAATGCCAGGGGATTCCACTCGACGACCTCCATGACAATCATCCCTCCCCTCCTCTCTAAGCGAATATTCATGGCAGGCTGAACTGAACGAATGTAACACGCCATCAGCGAAAGCGCTTCATACGGTGTACTGCCCACATGGATGGCTATCTGCCGGTCCGGCTGCAACTCCTTACCGAAGCACTCCCCTATTTTCCGAAGCGCAAACGCCTCGACCACCGGGCTGTCTGAAGCCAACAGATAAGCCGGTGCATTCCGTTCTCCACCCTTATCAATCGCAAAGAAAATGCTCGGATTCCAACAGAAATGGATGGTCTTTCCCTTTTCACCGGTTCGGACACCGGCCGCGCAGCAACGGTTATCGAAGACCAGCAGCGACTCCTTGGTTTCGGCATTGAACTGACAGATGTTTCGGACCTTGTCTTCACGGGCTACGTCCATCATCAGATAGGCCTTCCATCCGGAAACATGCTTCTGCTTGACGGAACCCCCTCCTGCCTTCACGTCGAACAGGTAGTCTATCAACCTATCCCTGGAACAGGTGGCCCGGAAGATGAACTCATCCATCGGTTCCGATTCCACTTTGATACCCAACAGCACGGAGAGCTGCAGGGGATCCAGCTCTGTGAAGTACATCAGTTCGAGACAGGACACCTTCCCGTGCTCCGGGGAAAACAGCACATAGCTGCGCTGGTTGATTTCAAATCTCATCAGGAAATCCCCCCACTCAATGGGTGAGAAATCGCGCAAAACGGTACGATAATTCATCATAAGTCTATCAGGTTTTAGATGGTAAAGTCGATATTCTTGGTTGGTTTCTTCTTCCGCTTTCTGGGAATATCCAGTTCATCCTCGTCTTTGGTGCGCTTGCCGTCACCGACCAGGTCCGGAATGGGAATGTAGGAGCTGCGCCCTTCGATGTAGGCTTCTTCGCGTGCCACCCGCTCCTGGAACTCCCCTACCCTACCGGATTTTTCGAAATCCGTCTTGGACTGACCGTGGAAGTGCTCATGGATGGCCTTGTAGGTCAGTTTGCGGGATATGTCAGAAGCCTTGAAGATATGAGGATCCTCCAGACCGTCCACATAGTACGACAAGCCGTAGATGCCCTTGGCATTCCGATGCTCCTGCAGCCGGATGCCGTCCGCCTCCAGTGCCGCCTTGAACTCCTCATAAGATGCAGCCTTATTCAAGGCCAGGAACACATGGTCATAGAGGTAGTGCTTCTGTTCATCCAGGCTCATGTTACTCCGGTCAAAAGACAGCTCTCCGAATCGGTACCTTGGCGGCAGGGAGGTATCTTTCAAGTAGAAGCCTGCATCCTTGATGCCATACACATAATAGGACTTGTCCTTCTGGGTAATCAAGCGCATGTAGAGACCTTCGGCTTCGAGCTTGGAACGGAACACGGACGTGCTGTCTGAAGCATCGTACAGGCAGTCCAGCTTGGCCAGCAGCTCGTCTTTATAGAGCGTCTTGAAAAAGCCGTCCTTGTCCAACCGGTCGAACAGGGTCTGGTAAGCTTCCTCCCCCAAAAGCTGCTGCCATTCCGTATTGGTCAGCCGCAAGGCCTGCAATGGCTTGCCCAGCTTTGCAACCGCTTCGGATGACTGAAGCCATTCACGAATCTGCTCCTTGTAGCTGTAGCTGCGGAGCGCTTTCATGAGTGCTTCATTCAGGTAATACTGCCGGTACTGGTTCTCCCCCAGGGACGTTCTCCGGCCATACGCAGGATCCAGTGGACGGAGGCCGTAGGACTCCTCCAGCGCCCGGGAGATTTTCTCCGACCGGGCATAGTTGTTGGATGACGATATGTGTTTGCCGTCTTCATCGATGGTGGTGGTTAGGATGTGGACATGCGAATGCGCCTTGTCCGAATTGAGGATGACGGCATAGCAGGCATGCTCATACCCCATCTCGCGGAGGTACTCCTGAGAAAGCGCCAACCACTGCTCATCGGTCAGATTCTCGCCCGGATAAAGGCTCAGCGTGATCTCCGAATACGGCAGCTTGACCCGGTCATTCAGCTGCGAAACTAGACGCATATCACCGGGAAAAGAGGATAGGTCCGAACCCGTGGATGTGTACAGTACCCGCGCATTTCCTTCATCGATTTTACCCAAATGATACTCCACTTTCCGTGACAATGCAGTGTGTGAAGCGAAGGAAGGTTGTATCTCTGCTATCATAAAAGTTTCTTCTTAATGGTTTCCAATTCATCCATGTATTCATGGATTCTCTTCAATGAATACGCTATGTTTTCATCCACCGGAAGCATGTGAACATACTTCACCAGCTGGTTGATGTTGGTCCCGATCTTGCGCAATTCCAATACAGTCTGATAGTCTGTTTTGGAAGAGAACTTGCCATAGATGCACGTGTTTCTTATAAAAGAAGAAACCGTCTTCCCATACTCTTCGGCTCTCCTTATCAGGATGTCTTTTTCATCCTTGGTAAGGCGCAGCAATATAGCTTCCGTCTTTAATTCCTTCATACTTCTATAATTTGAATGACGACTCAATTCTATCCGTGAGCAGAGCGAATGGTCCTACTTCTCGGAAGTAGCAAGGGTTTTTGTATATACAAAAACATACCTTGCGTTACAAATATAATCAACTATCGCATAGGTTGATACAGCCGAAGTGGTTTTCTGTGCATTTATGAATCTAGATTAAAAAAGAACGTATGTACATATAAACTTACGCAACTATGTACACACGCACTTAGTTACACAAGAACACAAGAAACCGTGTACCCATGTTCCTGTCAGGACCGTAAACAAGACGCCATCGGATGAGGGATTGCATGCTGACGAACATAGGAACACAGGAAACAATGTACACATGTACATACGTACATACGTACACAAATACATAAGAACAAGAGAAACAAAGTTCTTCGTGAACACATGCACTTATATACATACGAACGTACTTTCTTGCGTTCGTATGTACATTCTTACGTTTGTGCGTAATTATTTTCGTTCGTATGTTGTTTCGCACGTTCATGCATGCTTTCTTACATATGTACGCTATTACTTACGAAAGTGAGAAATTTATTTCGCACGAAAGTATGTAAGTATAAAATAAATTCGTATCTTTGGAGCATCAATTAAAAAACAAGATTATGGGACAGATATTACCGGGGTTAACCGTTTCATTTGAGAATCCAAAGGGTGGGGTAGGGAAATCCACCTTGACCGCTCTGTTTGCGGGCTATGTGAAATCCTTGTCAGAAAACGGCGAGGGGCTGAGCATTGCCGTCGTGGATATCGACGACATGCAGAATACCATCGGAAGAATGCGTGACAGCGAAGCGGAAGACGGAACGGACAAATCCAACGAATACGAGGTCATCAACATCGGATCATCCGAGTTCATCAACCAGCTGGACTTCCTCAAGGAGAACTTCGACATCATCCTGGTGGACTTCCCGGGCAACCTGAAGCAGAACGGTGTAATCGAGACGCTGCACTTCATCGATGTGGTGATCATGCCGTTTGAACCGAACCAGACCGATTTGCTGCCCACTTTGAGGTTCTACGAAGAGGTGTATAAGGACATCATCCTGAAACGCGCAGAATTGGGCTTAAAAACGACGGTACGGGGTGTTATGAACCGGGTCATGCCCAATGTGCTCGAATTTAAGGAAATCATGAAGACCAAGGATGCCCTTCCCTTTGAACTGCTGAACAACTATGTGAAGGACTCCAGAGTGGACTTCCAGCGGAACGTGACCACGCTGATGAAGAAATATCAGCATCCCTGCGATGCCTTTTGTGAGGAAGTATTGCAATTAATCAGTAACCATTTAGAATCATAATACCATGGCAGGATCAGACGCAATGAAGAAGCTCTTGCAGCAGAGCGCACAGAGAAAGGAACAGGAAATCCAGAGCATCAACAATGTGGCCGAGAACACTACACCCGCACCGGAGAAACCGGTGAAGGAAATGGTAGAAGAAAAGTCCGTGGAAGAAAAGCCGGTGCAGGAAGTGACCGAGAAGACCGAAACGGATCCTGTAGAGGAAACGGCTCCTGAAGCGCCCAAAGCGGAAAAGAAGGAGAAGGAGGAGGAAAAAGAAAGGGTAGGGGAGAAGAAGTTCGCCGACTACCTGATTGACAACAAGGTGAAGAACGGGGAAGTTATCCGCATCTCGAACGAAGCCCACAGCAAGCTGAAGAAGATATCCATCGCAACGGGAGTGGGTATGAACGTGATTGCCACCAACATCCTCGATGACATCCTGAACCAACATACGAAGGAAATCCAGGCATTGCTCAAAAAATACATGAGCCTGTAACCCAAAGGCCTGTACGTTCGGAAAAAGGGATGGATGCTGTTTTGATGGCATTCATCCCTTTTTGCTGAGGAACCGGAAGGCGGTCGGAACGGACCGGTTCAGAAATTACGTTTCAGCCACTCTCCGAAGAAGTAATCATAAATCCAGTAGCAATCATCCTGCTGGGTCAGGATGTCTTTTTTCAGGAGCACCCGGACAGCGGACTGGACGGAACTGGCTGAAGTAAGCCGGTGTCTGCCGACGAACTCTGCCGAAGTGATACCATAGGCCTTCCCTTCTTTTGCAATGGCCTGCAGCACCTGCTTCTGCTTGTAGGACAGCTGGGAAAGCAGCATCCTGTGACCGCCATCCTGAACTTGTATAATCCCACTCAACGCTGCATCCAGCTGCGCTTCGGTACAACATTCACCATATCCGGTGGATGTGAATAGTTCGTTCATCATCAGTTGCATGTACCAGGTGGTTCCGTCGAACTTCCGGTACACCTTCTCGATGACCGAAGGAGAAACGGATTTGCCGCGTTCTTCAAAAAGGGACTGGACAAAAGGCATGTATTTATCTAAAGGAATCGCCTCCAGCCCCATGCTTACTGCACTCTGATAGAAAGGCTTGGCCGGCGAATTGAACATATTATACATCAAGTGGCGCTTACTGCCGGAAAAGATGAACACCGTCTTCTTGCACTGTTGGATCTTGGAACGCAACAATGCTTCGACATACTGCTCCTGGTAGAAACCTACCTGCTGAAACTCATCGATTGCTACCACACAGGGTTTGTCCATAGACTCCAGGTAATGGAAAATCTCATCCAAGGTTATCTCGGGAGACTGGATGCTGCCCAATCCCAGGTCGAAGCTGGTCTCTCCGGTAACCGGATCCACCGTAAACCCGACTTTCAGCGACTTGATGACCTGAAAAAAATGATCAATGAAGCCATGCTTATCCTTTTTGACCTGCTCCAGTATCGCTTTTCCGAGAAAATAGACAAATTCCGTCAAGGAAGAGCTGGCATAGACATCGACAAAGACCGTATGGTAGTGGTCTTTCACTTCCGGCTGGTTGAAAAGATGGAAAATCAATCCTGTCTTTCCCATGCGCCGGAAAGAAACCAGTGCGGTGTTTCTCCCGTTGGCAATCTGTTTCATCAGCCATTGCGTTTCTACTTCACGGTCGCAGAAAAAATGGGGCGAAACATATTTCCCCACAACGAATGGATTCAATATTGTCAGTTCTTCCATGTGATTATTGTTTATATGATTATTGCAAATGTAATAATCATAAATCGAATAAACAAGAAAGCGGGTAAGAATCTATCCGACGTACAGCCGCCTGCCTTGGAAAAGGGAGCATGCACGAGGCTGAACAAAGGGGATGGATCCCGTCGCGTTTCAAATGGGAGTACGAAACTGAAAGTGCGAAGCCACCCACCCAAATAAACGGGAATTTGTGCTGCTCAACATAAAAAACAGCCAATTTTCCGGTTTTTGGTGGCATTAGCACCCACCTAAAAGGTCAGTCCTTACCTTTCTGGTGGAAAGTGTTTACCAAATTGGTGGAAACTCCTTACCTTTTAGGTGGAAAGTGTTTACCAAATTGGTGGAAACTCCTTACCTTTTAGGTGGAAAAGTGCTTTTATCTTTCTCGTTTTCAGCCAATTATCATCTCCTATATTCTAATATTCTATCATATTAGTATTTTAGTAATGATTGATTAATTAAGAATCTTAGGTGTCGGTCGGTTCTTAATATATAAATAGAATAGTATTAACATATTGACATATATAGTTTGCTATCTTGTTGAAATACAATTTATTACAGACGAAAAACCACCTAAAAGGTCAACACTTTCCACCCAAAAGGTCAACACTTCCCACCCAAAAGGCCAACACTTCCCACCTAAAAGGTCAACACTACCCACCTAAAAGGTCAACACTACCCACCCAAAAGGTCAACACTTTCCACCCAAAAGGTCAACACTTTGATTGGAAATCCAGCCGTGAATCTTGGTTTTTCGGATGGAATCCGGCCAAAATGCCAAGTTTTTCCGATGAGAAGCCTGTATGAACCGGACAGATGGATGAACCACCCAAAAGGTCAACATCCGCAAAACGGTCTGAAAGCTCTTTTTCCATTCCACCCAAAAGGTCAACATATCCAAAATGGTTGTAAAAGTGAGGCCGTTCAACTCCCAAAAGGTCAATGTCCGACAAAAATCCTAAAGAATCTGTGTCTATACCACCTAAAAGGTAAACACCTATTCAAAAGGAACGGAATGGGATATGACCTATCCACCCAAAAGGTCAACACTTGATGTCCTGCACATGCCAAAAACCACCCAAACAGCAAGGATTAACCACCTAACAGACAATAATACAACGTATATTTATAGTATAAGCAACTGAAATTCAGTTTATTATAAATACGCTAATATATGTTAATAAATTAGGGAAACAGATGGATAAACCGAATATAAACCTTATTTTCGCAACCGATAAGAACACATGCTATGGGAAGGAAGAAAGTAAACCAGTTAATGCAGAGCGACAACGGGCTGATTGCGGAGTTGGCTGACGTGAAATGGATCAAGCAGCCGGTCATCTATTCGATGATCAGCGGTGACTTTACACTGATGCAGATGAACATCATCATAGCTTTGTCTAAAGCCATCCAGGAACGTATCGAGGAGTATCTGTCGCGCAACTGCAAGAGCCAGGGCGGGGGAAAGCAGCTCACCCTTTTTTCGAATGATGAAATGGCCAGGGAAGCCATCACCATCGACCTGGACCTGTCCGACTTGGGCATCCGGAGCGATATGTATGACAAGCTGGAGTCGGCCTGTGAAAACCTGATGAAGATGAGCATGTCTTATCCGGTCTATGAGAACAAGAAGCTGGCCAACCGGGTGTACATCAACCTGTTCAGCCGCATTGTCATCCCTACGAACAGCGATGACGTGAATGGGAACCCCTATGCCTATAAGGGCGGCAAGCGGAGAAAGGGAATCATTTCCGTCACGATGCTGACGAAGAATCTGTCGGATGTCTTCGACATGAGCCATGGCTATGTGAACCACATCGCCACCATCGCGCAATTCTGTAAGAAGAAGCGTACGCCCCGGGTATATATCTACCTGGAACGGTGGCGGAACTACAAGACCAAAACGGTGGACTACATCGAATTTAAGGAGTATCTCGGGCTGTTGCGTTACGACCGGAAGAACAACGTGGTGAAGGATGAAATCTATCCGTCGTATTGGGAATTCTGTCAGAAGGTGCTGAATCCGGTCAAGAAGGAAATGGACAAACTGTTGGAAAAGAATCTGATTGACATTTCGTTTGACTACGAACCCATCTACAGAACCACACGCAAGCGTGGAACGCCCGATGAAATCAAGTTTACGATCAAGATGAGCGAAATGGGCAAGCAGCTGTTGGAAAAGGGACAGGTGCAGAAGGATGTAAACTCTGTCTTGGATCACCTCAAGAAGGAATACGGCTATACGGACAACGACTTGAAGTTTATGACGGACAGCTGGGTGGATGAGATGCTGCCGGCACTGGAGCAGGAAATCCTGACCCTCAAGGAGAAAGAGGCCAAGTATAAGCCACAGAACCCCAAGGGTTATGTGCTGGTCTGTCTGAAGAACTTTGTCAAGGCTCATCAGCCTGTCTGCGAGGAGGTGAAGGAAGAGGAACCGAAGCAGGAAGAGCCGCAGGATAATTCAGTAGATAAACTCTCCCGTATTGCTTCTGAACTGGCGAAGTTTGAGAAAGTGTTGGATGCCATCAGACAACGGGATGCATTGGCATACAGACAGTTCTTCTCTTTCATCAAACTGATTGACGTAGAGAATAACCTGTTGGTGTTTGCCGTACCCACGAAGTTTATCTATGAGCAGATCGAGGGAACGTATCTGGAACTCTTCCGTGAAGCACTGTATGAGCAGTTTCCGGATGCCGATGTGAAATACAACATCAATGAGACTTATTTTAAGTGATAAACGATGAAAGGTTACTAAATAATAATTTTATAGCTTATTTCTGAAAAGATTATAAGGGAATAACCGGATTTTAAATCAAAATATATATTTGCAAACGGATGTCTTATCTAACATAAGGCGTCCGTTTTTTATTCACACACAAAAACCTAATTAACCTAAATGAGAAACAACTACATTAGCCGAAGGGTGTTGGATGAACTATCCAAAGAATACAGCATCTTCTTCAAAGAGGAAGAGATCCTATACATCGAAAGATACACCGAAGTGATTGAACTCAAACGGAATGAATTCTTGATACACAAGGATGACCAACTTGAATACCTGTATTTCGTGGAAAGCGGAATACTACAGTGCAGCATTACAGACCAGGATGAAAAGGGGAAGGAAAGAGAAATCGTGCACCGATTCATTGGCGGATTGAATATGGTTTGCGGTACCTGCGATGGAGTCAGCCGATCCATTTTTGATATAACGGCAGTAGCAAACAGCAAAATCTGGCGTATGCACAAGAATCATGTCGATCATCTGTACTGCACATCCATCAATTTCAACCACTTCAGCAATCTGATTTATGAGAGAGCTTGGAGACGTGATGCGGACAGAAAACAGATGATGCGAACCAGTGATGCCAAGGCTAAATTCACCTACCTCTTTAATAACGAACGATGGATTCTGCAGAATTGTCCGCTGAAAAGTGTGGCCAGTTATCTGAACATCACTCCCCAAACGCTGAGCAATATCCGTCGTAATTTCCGATAAGGCATATTCTCTCTTGGCAAGAACCGCTGCAACCAACCAGTCATTTCCAACTGGAAAGTTGTAGCGGTTCTTAGAAAATATATTGTGAATCATTCATGCTTGAATGGAGGAGCTATAAAGTATATAAGATGTTAGTTTACAATTCATTCACCATGCTTTTTTATCCCAATATACTTGCAGGTTTTCTTTGATGCATTTCATCACAACAGAAAAATCTATTTGCTCTTTCCAACGTATCTTTTTCAGGAAAGCCTTCCATCCCATATTACGCATTGTATCTGTTGCAAATTCGTCTGTGAAAAGAGCAAGATTCTCTCTATAAGGCATATTTCTGTTTTTGAATGTACTTGAAATGGCTTCAGCAAGGAGATCCCGATCAATCTCGTGATTGGTGAATAGTTGATACACATCAAAGAAATCCTTCATGCGACTGTTGCTTTCGTCGCGGTCAACCATAGCGTGGAACTTTTCTGCAATCAATGTTTCCAATGAGTAGGCATACAGCTCTACAGCCGGTACATCCGGCAGCAACAACGGATAGTCTAAAGATAGGGGATAGGGTGTTACGACATCACCAAACCCTATGTCAACAGACACCTGTTGTACTATCGTATCCAGGTGGGCCACCACTTTCACACAGGTGCCAGGATATTTCTTTTCTACGGCTATCGGTTCCAATTCAAGCGAAGCTGCATCAAATGTGACCCCATCTTCATCGCATTCGATGCCACATACTTTTTGGAATACCTCTTTCAGGTTTTCTCTGTCATTGCTGATTCGATCTCCCAACAAATCGATGTCAATAGTGGGACGAGCCTTGAATCCATCCAATGCAAACAACAGCGAACTGCCCTTCAGCAGAAAATGGCATTTGTAAGGACTTGCGGAGATACGAAACAACAAGCGTTCATGCAAGTATCTTACCAACACCTTCATGTACTCTTGTTTCTCTTCTTTGGCAAGGTTCAGTAAGCGTGTCCTGATGGATTTTCCTATATTCTTTGTCATAGTCTTGTTTCCAAATATGTTGTCAATATATTTTTTACTCTTAGTTTTAGAGCATATTCATGGAGTAGCGAAATGTTGCGATCTTCCTTTTTGAGGTAGCTGTCTATCACTTCACCGCATACGTCAAGTCCAATCTTATTTCGGTACTTCACCGCATCACAAACGGTTCGCTCTATGTCGGTAATGCGTACGTCATATCCCGATATATTCCTTGAGATGATGCCAAACTCCAGATTTTCCTTTTTCCAGTAATAGAGGTCAATGGGAGGATAATCAGGCAGACGCACCTTTCTCTTGGCTTCTATGGCCACGCAAGTGGCGGAAGGCACTTGCGTAGAAAGGCCATAATAGGCAAATGCGCTATATAGGCAAAGGATTCCATGTGGAACTATACGTTCTACATCTATCATGTTGTTTGCCAAGGCCGAGCATTCTGCATAGATACCCTTACGAAGCCGCATGACCGTTCCGGCTTCTGCGGCACGGCGGAGCTGTTCATATTCACCGCGGCTTTTCACTTCACCCGTGGTTATGAAACCTCCCTGCTCTTGTAGCGTATCGATGATTGCACTTTTATCCATTTGCCTCATATTATGAGTGCAAAGGTACAACTACTTGCGAAAAAGTACGAATAAAACATGTTAAAAGTTACGGAGAATATATATTTCCTCCGTAACTTTTAACATGAAAGAAGGTTTCTCTCTTCATGTATTGCTTTTTGTATTGCAAATGTTTAAAGCCCCCGCATCTTGAAAATCTGAGTAAAGCAGAAACGGGACTGAGCAGGTTGTAGAATGAGGAGTATGCGCATTTTTTAATGTAGATTAAGTTATGCGCAAGATGCTGTTTTTATTGTGTCAGAAAGTTTGCTGTTTCGTATATAATCTATATGTTTGGAGCAGAAGAAGACACAAAATTCACCTTTTTGCTTGCATATGGATGCAAAAAGGTGAAACAAAGAAAAACCTAATATTAACCCGTAATCAAGTGATAAACCATGGACCGGAATCTTGTAACAGTCATATTTTGCCTGCTGATAGCAGGCAGTATGAACACTTTCGCGCAACGCCACTACAAAAACATCTCTGCCCTGGAAATGAACTATGGCAGCAATATTTTCGGTGATTACGGACATTACGGAAACCTGTCCTTCTCAAAGTACGTCAACCGAAAGAGTTACTGGAAAGCCGGTATCAGCTACTTTGAAAAACCCTATGACTATGCCATCCCTAAACAGACGGTTCCTGTTACGCCTCCGGCCACACCTCCTGCAGCTGCACCTACACGGAATGCACCGGCAGCTCCGGAAACGCCTGTACCGGTAGAAACCGAATGGGCAGATAAAAAGGCATGGGACCTTCATCTGGACGGAAGCTATTATTATACGATTGTCACCAACCTCAAATCCGTCTATTGGAACGTAGGTCTTGGAGCCTTTATCGGCTGTGAGTTTGACAAGCGACCCGATGAGAAATACACCTTTATTGTCGGCCCGAAATTGGAAACCGAACTGGAAGTATTCGTAGCCCCGCGTATCGCCCTGTTGGGGCGTGTACAGCAATTCTGGAACCCTTTGTCTGTGGAAGACTGGAACACGGTCTGGAATGTCGGTATCAAGTTCTTGCTATACTAATCTAATCCCATCATCTTATGAATCCTTTAGTCATTTTAGCCAGTGCAGATGTATCTGGCCTGATAGCTCTATATCGTGAAATAGGGACTACCTTGATTGGCGTTGGCTTTGTTTGTGCCGGGCTGGCAGTTCTTAAAAAGCTGATCAGCAATCATGAACGAACCAAGGAAGCCATCATTACCTATCTTGTTGCACTGATAACCTGGTTACTGATATGGCAGCTGATTTAGGAGGATTTACCGATGTCCTGCTATTGGTAGGACTCGCAGCCGGACTCGTTTGGTGGTACTACAACAAGCCCACTCCCAAGGTGGAGCAGAAGACCGGCAAGAAACCGGGAGAAAAAAAGGAAGATGGAGCTCCTGCAGCTTCCGTGACACCGGTCATCAACATCATCTTCCAGTCGGATGTGGTAGAGGAGGAGGTGGCCGAGAAACTGGCTGACCTGTTTCACAGCGGAAGAACCTTCTACTACACCGGAGGGAAAGTCGGAAAGGAAGCACAGGAACCTCCCCACTTCATCCGCTATAAGGAAGTGGAATGGAAAGACCTGGAAAAGATAAACGTATAACCCAAAATACTAGAAACCATGAAAACATTAGAAAGAACCCAAGAGAGAGTAAGAAACTTCGTGAATCAACACAGCAGAGCCATCTTTACCTTGCTGGTCTTCTTTATGCTGTTGGGAACGGCTCAGGTGGTGGAAGCACAGAGCGGACTGAAAATCAGCAGCCTTTCTGAGGTAACGGACAAAGCGAAGGAAGGAGCAGATACCATCCTCGATGTGGCCAAGTATATTCTGGCAGCCGTTTTGGGTATTGCCCTGGTCTTTGTCATTTATTCGCTGGCTACCAACAACCCTCATGCCAAGGAATACCTGCTGGGGTGGATCATTGCCGTAGTGGTCATCATGGTAGCTTTCCTCATTATCTAAGGAGGAAACGCCTATGCGCACCATGCGGAAGATTAACAAGCCGATCAAGTTCTTCGGTTTATCGTCCGGACAATTTGCCGTCTTTATGCTAGTGGTGGCTTTGATTATCATTTTCAGCATTTTCAAGCAGCTGCATCCGGTATTCATCATCGGTATCGTATCCGGCATCCTGGGACTCTCCGGGATGCTGTTCGGGACCCTCAAGAAAGAGCATAAAGCCGGTAACCCGGATTATCTGACCGGTATCAGTGTGCGAAGCGCGACACCGCGACAGATCAGAGACAAGAAACAGATTTTCAAATTTATCCTGCAAAGAAGCAAATGATTGGAATCATCTTACTTATCACCTTATTGATTGGACTGCTGGCCTTGGTAGTGGTCTTGATCTACAGTCGTCAGAGCGAAGTGGAGCTGACAGACCGCTCGGTGGATTTGGGGGATGTGCTGCCCATCCAGACCATCACCGAAGATGCGATTATCAACGGCAACGGGGACATTACGGTCGGGTATCGGCTGTTTCTGCCGGAGGTCTTCACCCTTTCGGAGAGTGATGCGCTCTACATCCACGAACGGCTGGAAGCCCTGTTGAAGATGCTTCCTGCCGGAACTGTGGTACACCAGCAGAACTTCTATTATACAGGCGAATACCGGAACACGGAATATTCCACCAATGCATTGATAGCCGAGAACAACCGGCACTTTGACGGAAAGGAAATCCTGAACAGCTACTCCAACCTGTATGTGACGTTTACCAATGGGAACCGGACTGGAAAGCTGCGGAAAAGCGCCACTTCCACTTCGCTGTTGCGGAAGCAGTATTTCCCCTTTAAGCAACCGTATAAGGATTATCCGCAACGGTTGAAGGAAATGGAAGCCTTTCTGATGAACTTCGAGAATGGTCTGGCCTCCATCCAGCAGTTTGAGATCCGGAAGATGAGCGAGGTGGAACTCAACAACGCCATCTACGATTACATCAACCTGTCTTACGAAAATCCGGAAACGGATGCCACCCAAAAAGCCGTCAATCCCATGGCCATCACCAAGGATGGGACCATGAAGATCGGGCAGCAGTATGTGGCCATGCTTTCGCTGACAAACGAGGGAGAACATCTGAAGGAACTGAACCTGCCCCACACGGGCAAGTCGAAAGCCTTTGGCGGGCAGATCGAGATACCTGACAACATCAAGAGCAAGTGTTCGATGCTCTATCCGTTGGGACTGGGACTTCCGTTCAACCACATCGTGAATGTGGTGATCGAGATTACGGATCCGGATGCCACCGTGACGGCCATCGGGGCGGAGAAGGATGCACTCAACTACATCACCAACTTCTATCCACCGGCAGCGGAGAAGCAGCGGGAACAGGAAGCCTTCTGCAACGAAATCACGAAGTTTGACTATCAGACGGCCTATACCGCCTTCAACGTCATCCTGAACGATACAGACCATACCTCCTTGATGCGGAAGATAGCCTTGGCGCAGCAGGGGTACAGCTTCATGAACCAGAGCAGCTGCTATGTGGAGAATGCCGAACTCTGCAACCTGTTCTTCACGAACATCCCCGGCAACGCCCGCTCGAATTACCGGGGCTTTGTGAATACCACCAAGCAGGCCATCTGCTATCTGCAGAAGGAAGGCATGTATCTGTCGGATGCCAAGGGACATATCTACAACGACCGGTTCGGCACACCGGTCAAGATCAACCTGTGGGACTATCCGACCTTGAACAACAAGAACCGGATTGTCATCGGTCCTTCCGGCAGCGGAAAGTCCTTCTGGCTGAACAACTACATCCTGCAGAGCTACGAACTGGGAAGAGACGTGATGATCATCGACATCGGCGGATCCTACCGTTCGATGATTGCCTTGAATCGGGGAAAATATTTTGACTCTACGGAACAGAAGAAGTTTGCCTTCAACCCCTTCCTCTGTGACCGGGACAAGAACGGCAGATACCTGTATATCGACACATCGGATGCCGAGTCTGCGGATGACCAGATCAAGACCATTGTGGCCATCATCAGCTACATCTGGAAGGCTCGGGAACAGATGGTGCCGGCGGAGACGGCCATCCTCCGGAAATCCATTGTCGGGTTCTATGATTATGTGAACAATTCATCGGTAGGGGAGAAGCACGAACGCATCTTTCCGGACATGAAGACCTACCGCCTCTATCTGAAGGAAGTGTTCAGTCAGCGGATGAGTGAGTTTGAAAAGCAGAAGTTTGAGATTGAAGAGCTCATCCTGTTGTTGGAACCCTACTGTACCGGTGAACTGAGCTTCCTGCTCAATGCGAAGGAGAACGTGGACATTGTACATGACCGGCTGATAGCTTTCGATATGGAAGATGCCTCGAAGAAGGAATACTTCCCGTTGGTGGCCATCATCACCCTGCAGATGATTGTCGATAAAATCAAGAAACGTCAGGGTATCATGAAGGAACTGATTATCGACGAAGCGCTGGACTTCCTGCAGGATGAGAAATTTGGTGACTTCATAGCCTATTTGTACCGAACTTTCCGCAAGAAAGAGGGAAGCATCACCCTGGCTGCGCAGAACATCTTATTCTTGAAGAACATGCCGTCAGGCATCAAGGATTCGATCATCATCAACTGTGCGACGAAGGTGATACTGGACCACTCGGAGCATCGGCAGAACCTGCCGGAGGTGCAAGCCGTATTGTCCATCACCGATGAGGAAATCAATATGATTGAATCGCTGCAGCGGACCGACCGCTGGAGGGAGTTCTTTATCAAGATGGCGAACGATGCCTTCATCTTCCGGAACGAAGTTTCGGATTTTGCAGCCGTTGCCTTTGACTCGCGGCAATCGACGGTGGTCCGGTTGAAGCAGCTGTTCAACGAGACCGGATCCACCTATACGGCCATCAACCTGTATCTGGAAGAAAGGAGGAAACGCCATGGATGATGCTACTGAAGGATTGACCCAACTGTCCGTTTGGAGCAGTGACTTCTACACCCAGAGCAACGGGGTGGCCGGCAGCATTGCCGCCGCCCTGCTGGGAGTAGCCTTGATCTTTGTGGTATGGGCACTGGCCATGAAGAAGGAGAATGCCCGGAGCTACCTGCTGGCCTGGATTGTCTGCGTGATATTTACCGTGTTATTCATCTTATAAGACCTTTGTTATGAAAAAGTACCTTACAGCCTTTATCCTCGCTCTGGTGCTGCTCACCGGAAGCAGCCTGGAGACGAAAGCCCAGTGGGTTGTGCATGACCCGGGGCATACCTATTTGAATTCTTTTGAATGGGCTTCAAATGTGAAGAAATGGGCCAGTCAGATCAACGAGATGGTAGATGCCCAAAAGCTGCGTCTCGGCTTGCAGAAGATTGACCAGCTCAAGCAGCTGCGTTCGCTCAAGGATCTTGCAGATCTGCTGGATGACGTAGCCTGTCTGAGCAGCGACTACAGTTTCTACATGAACGTGGGGTCGAACTACAACTGTCTGAAGTTTCTGAACTTTCAGGGAGTGACCGTCAACCTGAGTCTGAGTACGGACCTGCTGTTTAAGGTGGCCACCGTGACCAGCTACTTTTCGATGAACTCCGAAGGAAGAATGCAGTTTATCGAACAGGTGAAGGCATCGGTGGAGAAAGCCGCCGAAGAGATGAGAGAGTTTAATGAATCGGTCCGTTCGGTAGTCATCTACAAGAGCCTGAAAGGGCATAACCGCAAGACCTACTACCAGGGACGTTTGGCCGCCTATACCCGACACATAAACTAGAAGCCTTATGAATCAAGACAATTTCCTCTGGGGACTCCAGATCACGGACGGTCTGACCATGGAACTGGTATCGAAGATGACCGTTATCGCCTTTGGTGTAGGTGTTATCTGCTTCATCTGCAACATGGCCTACAACTACCTCTACCATGGAGCCAGCCAGCTGCTGACCCCGAACGAAGACAAGTTTCCGGACATGATGGAAATCGCCCGTTGCCTGGTGCTGATGTTCTGTCTGACCTTGTATAAGCCCATTGCGCAAACCATCGTCGGAACGATGGAAGTCATCAATGAAGCCACTTCGCTGACCTCCAGCCGGGCGGAGGAGTTTGCCCAGTTTATGACCCGGCAGGCGGACGAACAGGGTGAGATGCTGGCCGAATATGACAAGCATGCGCTGGAATCCGAAGTGGCGGACGGAGCCGATACCACCGGAGCCATGCAGCACGAGCTGGACAAGAAGGAAGAAGAGGACGAGATGAAAGGCGTGCGGTCGAGTGTGGAGAAAATCGTGCAGCTGCTGAATCCCATCAACCTGGTTACGCTGGTCATTCATGCCTTTGCGGCTCTGCTGGTGGAAGTCATCCAGATTATCATCCTGGGCATCGGCGTGGTGATTGTCAAGATTTTGGTCATTTTGGGACCCTTTGTCTTTGCCGTCAGCATGCTGCCGGTCTTTCAGAAACAGCTGAACGTCTGGTTCGGAACCCTCTGCTCCAGCTGTATGGTCTTTACGGTCATCAATATCCTGAATCAGATCATGTGGCAGACCCTGAAAGCCATCTACACCCCCAGTGCCGACATGGTGGACGGAGCCACCACACAGCTCCAGTACCTGGGGATGGACCTGGCGCTGATCGGAGCCTATTGCAGCTGTTTCTGGTTGGCCTCGAAGATCGTGGGACACAGCGATGCGGGCAAGATTATCTCAAAGGCCGTGTCGATTGTGACTACGGCAGCCACCGTTGCCCTGTTGGGCGGAGCCGGAGCAGCCACCAGGCTGACGAACGTAGGCGGAGCCGCCTCGATAGGAGAGAGCTTTATCAACGATAACCCAAAGTAAGTAAGCCATGAACCTGACCCAATTTAAGTCTGCGGATGATACAGTCAGACTGACCATCCGTCTCTCCGTCGGCTATTGCGTACTGCTGACCCTTGCCTTTGTGAGCTGTCTCATCTATCTGTCTGTGCAGATCGAAAAGGCACAGGCCCAGGCACTGGTCATTGACCGGAAGGGAGAAGTATATACCGCCAGTGCCGTGCCTTCGCTGGCCATGCGCAAGTATGAATACATGAACCATGTGAAGAGCTTTGTCAAAAGCTGGTATGCGTTTGACGAGAACACCTATGAAAAGCATGTGAAGTATGCGCTGAACCTCATCGGAAACAAGGGGAAGGAACTGCTGAACGAGTATAACGATGTGAACATGCAGAACTCACTGATTCAGAAGAATATCCGGTATGACGTGAGCATCAAGGACATTCAGATTGATACCCAGACGATTCCTACGACCGGAAAAATCTCCTTCACGCAGACTGGATACCGGGCCCGGGGAAGCATCTCCCGGGAAATCGTGGCTGAGTTTACCATCTACGATGTCTCGCGCAGTGAAGACAATGCCCACGGAGCCAAGATCGAGGACTGGATTGTACACTATTCGGCCCCCGTAGAGCAGGGCGGCTATGCCGACGATGAGACTTTGACAGAATCTGTAACCCCAAAAACGACAGACCATGAAAGCAAGTGATTTACTGAAGGATAAGAACAAACTGCTGATGGGGATTCCTATCATCCTGGGCATGCTGTTTATCTATGTGTTCTTTATCCATGCAGGACAGTCCGAAGAGACGCAGCAGAAAGAGGATGCTTCCGCCTTTTTTGAGCCCACCGCCCAGGAATCGGAAAAGGCCGGCGACAAGCTGGAAGCCTATAAGCGGGATGAGTTGGAAAAACAAGAGGAAGAACGCATCCGGAAGGAATCGGACGTGAAAGGCTCGGACTTCTATTTCGACCTGCACAACCGGGAGGAGGAGTATGACGAACGGAAGCTGGAACGTATCCGGAGAATGCAGGGCGACCCTTACAGTGAGGTGATGTCGGGCTATGGAGGCGGACGGCAGGGACGTTTCGCACAGCAGCTGGACCAGCAGCTGGACGGGCTGGAAGACGAAGAAGCCCTGAACGAGATTATCCGGGAGGCCCGGAAGAATGCCCGGATCCGCAAGGACCTGGACGAATCGGAGCGTTACCGCAAGGAGATGTATAAGCGCATCCTCCAATACGATGATGACAAGAAAAAGAAGGAAGCCGCGCAACCGTCCAGCCCCTTGTTGGACAGCCTGGAGGAAAGCAAGCCCATCTATGTGGCGGAGAACGGAAAACGGATGCGGAAGCAGCAGACCGCCGTGCCGGTGAGCAGCAACCTGTTTAAGGCCTGCATCCATGGTGACCAGACGGTGGTGACGGGAAGCACCGTCAGGATGCGTCTGCTGGAGGACGTGACCGTAGCCGGCATGAAGATACCGGCCAACATCCTCTTCTACGGGGTGGCTACCTTGGGAGCCAGCCGGCTGGATGTGGTGGTGAGTAGTCTGAAGGTGGGGGACAATATCAACCCCGTATCGTTCGTCATTTATGACAACGATGCCATGGAAGGACTGAACCTGCCGAACAATCTGAAGGCCAGTGCTGCCAAGCGGATGGAGCAGGGACTGGTGCAGAACATCGACATGCCGCTTTCATCCATCGGAACGATGGCCAGTGAGGTGACCAGTGTGGTGAGCGCCACCACCCAGATAGCCAAGCAGATCCTGAACATGAGTCTCTCGCAGGTGAAGGTACATCTGAAGGCAAACTATCAGATGTACATCCAGGAAGAGACCAAAGAATCGAAGCTGAAACGCCAGGCTGTGCAAGCCGAGTTACAGCGCCTGTATGAAGAAATGGCTCAGCAAGAACCGGTCAAAAGTCACCCGTTACAAACCTTAATCGACAAGTTATGATAGATATTTTGAATTACCTGTTGGCTATTTCCGCTGTATTTTTCGGTTACCGTATCTATGCGGCCCGTAAAGATGGAAAAGCCTTTTCGGAGATAAGATCGTTACTCCTCTCTTTTCTCCTTTGTGTGCTCCTCCTATGGGGCATCACCTTCTATACTGCATTTTTCAGTAACCCTTAAAGCGTGAAGACCATGAAAAAAGAACTGACTCTCATTCTCCTGCTGCTGTGTTCGCTCCTTGTGACGGCACAAGAGAAACAGCCCCTGCAGCAGGCTATCCAGCCGAAGGACATCTACGTTACCTTCGATTGTGTCAAGCATATCGTATTCCCGGTGCAAGTGAATGACATCGAAATCGGCCAGAAGGATCTCGTGATGGCCAGCCGGTTAGAGGAAGCCCCTCATGTCATCCGGCTGTCGGCACAGACCGAAGGCTTTGAAGAAGAGACGAACCTGACGGTGGTCTGCATCGACGGAAGCGTCTATACCTACCACATCCGTTACCTTCCGGCAGGAGAGACGGACGGGCAGCCCAATATCTACGAAGACAGGAACAAATGGGAACATCACGACTACCGGGCAGAAGTGAGTGACTTGCATGTGGCCGAGTTCTTCTTCCCGGGCGATATTGTCTATGGAACGCCGGGCAACGAGGCATCCTTTACACTGAGTAGCTATAACAACCAGCTGAAGGTTGCGACTGCCAAGGATGCTGTAAATACCTCCAACCTGTTTGTCATTGACCGGAAGATGAACACCTACCATATCACCATTCAACGGAGCAATACTTCTGTCTTTACCTATAACTACAATGACCAGCGACCCTATACTGCCCATGTGGACGTGAACAGCGAGGAGATGGCGAAGCACTTGCAGGAACTCAAGAAGAAGAAACGTAACATCTTTAGTCTGGGAGTTATTGAGAATAAGTTCGAGTTGTCGATGGCCAACCTATATGTACATGAAGACTATATGTTCTTTGTCTTTGATCTGAAGAACAACTCATATATCGATTACGATATTGAGTTTGTGAAATGCTTCGAAAGGGACCAGAAGAAGCGGAAGAACGCCATCCAGCAGGAGACCACCATCGAGCCCATTTATCAGGATGAGTTTAACACGAAGATCAAGGGAAAGGGTAGCAACCGGCTTGTGCTCGGATTCAACAAGTTCACCATTCCGGACGACAAGGTCTTTGAAATCGAACTGTATGAGAAGAACGGGGGTAGGCATATGAAGCTTGCCGTACTGAATGAATATATCCTATCTGCAGAACCACTTTATAAATTCTGAAGCTATGAAACTGAGAGAAGCATTTGAAACCTATAATTTTGAGAATGCCGGACAATTCAGCGGCATCGCCCAGTCATTGGGTTATGAAACCGAATATAGGGATGGTCACTTTCGATTTCGGAAAGGAGACGAAAATATAGTCATGGGTGTGAAAGAAATCCGTGCAAGGGCCAGTATGATTGATGATGAACCGGGAAGGGAAGCCTCGAAAGAGCGGGTAGCTGCTTTCTTCGACAAGGACCGGGCCAATGATCCGGCCTATCTGAAGGAACTGGAAAAGGAAGGGGTCAGCATCATCCGGTGGGAGAACCTGAAAGGAGAGGAGAGGGACGGCTTCACCATCATCGACCACAAGAACAAGGTGAGCTATACCGGACAGGCCCTTTATGAATATGCCCAACAGCAAGGGAACATCCTCGACGGGAAGGGAACTAGGCTGGAGAAGGGAGTGATGTCAGACCTGATGGACCTCAACGGCAGGCTAGGGAAGTTGCGATTCAATGCAGACGGTATTTCCGTCTTTTACCGGAAGGAATCGCTGGTCATCCCGGACAAGATTTTGGGGAAGAAACTCAGTAAGAAGGACAAGGAGCAGCTGCTGGCCGGGGAGGTGGTGCCGGTCCGCATCCGGGACAAGGATATCTTCCTGCAGGTGGACCGGGACCTGAACAGTGTGATTGTGCGCAGCAACCAGGAGCTGAAGATACCCCAGGTCATCGGCAAGACAGATGAATACGAAGGCTATAAGCTCACCAAGTCTGACAAGTATCTGCTGGCCAACGGGCATTCGTTGGAGAACAAGCTGCTGCACAGCAAGGACGGTTACTTTATCGCTGACATCCAGCTGACGGAAGACCGGAAGGGCGTGATGATCCAAAATATACAGAGTGTGTCTAACGAGAAGGCCCACGAGATGATACAGGCCATGCGGCAGCGGCTGGATGTGCAGCCCGTCGGACTGGAACAGAAAGCCGGGCAGGAACCCACGCAAGGCCGGGATAGGAACAGCGAATTTAAAGAGGCGGTCGGTCGGCGCGATTTTGAGAAGATCGAGATGCTGCGGGAAGAGGGCTACAAGCCCAGCGAGGAGTATGTGAAGGGAGTGGCCCGGACGTTGGGACTGGACGAACAGGAAACCGAGGAAGTCAGGATGCTTTTCGGTGTGAAGACGCACGAACTGTCGGAGAATGAAAAGCAGAGCAGAAGGCTGGTGGAAGCTGCCTTGGAAGAGCGTTATCACACGATACAGGAAATTCAGCGGAGCGGTTATCAAATCACTGATAAGGATTTGGCACTGATGCGGGAATCCGGTGTACAGCCCAAGACCCTGATAGCCGTGCAGAAGATATTCGGTCTGGAAAAGCCGGGAAAGACGCTGGGCGATGTCAAGCTGGCCAGCACGCCGAAACCCAGCCACCTGAAGGAAAACACAAGAGCCATCGGCAACACCGTAAGCCGGGCTTTCAATGATCTATAGTATTCACCCTAAAACGCAACCGTATGAGAGAAGATTATGACGAACTGGTTCAGCTGAACCAAAGCGGAGCGATCAGCGATTTGCGGTTTCTCCTTGCCCAGGATGAACTGGCAACGGCCTATCAGGCAGCCATGGCTGCTTCAGACCGCGAATTGAGTGACGAAACAGCCCGGGAATGGCTGTTGGACTATGAAATCAACCATCTATATGAGTAGCCTATGGATACCGCAAGTGACAAAGCCCTGCAACGTTTTGCAGAACTGATGATTGAAAAGATCCAGCAAGTGGAGGATAACTGGCAGCAGCCGTGGTTCAGCACCAAGGGTGGGGGACTTCCACAGAACATCGATGGCCGGAACTACAACGGGGTCAATTCCTTTATGCTGTTTTTACTGACGGAAAAGGAGCAGTATGGCATGCCGGTCTATATGACTTTCATGCAGGCCAAGGAAAAGGGGCTGAACGTATTGAAGGGGGAACACTCCTTCCCGGTGGTCTATTGGAACTTCAGCATCAAGGACAAGAACGGGAAGAAGATTACCATGGACCAGTACCGCCATCTCAGCAGGGAGGAGCAGGAGAACTACAAGGTGACCCCTTATATGAAGACCTACAACGTCTTCAATGTGAATCAGACCAATCTGAAGGAAGTGAAGCCGGAACTGTACGAACAGCTGGAAAACCGGTTCAAGTCACCGGCCTTGAAGGATGAAAAAGGCATGTTCGCCATGCCCCTGCTGGATGTCATGATAAGAGAAGGCAAATGGGTGTGTCCGATCCTGCCCAAGGAAGGGAACCAGGCCTACTACGCACGCGGGGAAAAGGACGGGCACATCGTTGTCCCCCTGAAAGGGCAGTTTGAGGACGGTGAATCGTTTTATGCCACCCTGATGCATGAGATGGCCCATTCCACCGGGGAAGTGCATCTGCTGAACCGGGAAAAGGGAGTTGTCTTTGGGGATGATAAATACGCCAAGGAAGAACTCATTGCCGAACTGACTGCAGCCACTACCGGACAGGCCATGGGCATCACGACCAGCATTCGCGAGGAGAATGCCATGTATCTGAAGAACTGGCTGGCTGCGCTGAAGGAAGACCCGAAGTTCATCTACAGCATCCTGTCGGATGTCGGAAAGGCCAGTGGTATGATACAGGAACGGAGTCAGGAGATGTTTTCTCTGTTAAGTCAGGAAGAAAAATTCATGGTGGGTGTTATTCAGGGAAACAAGGAACTGCTGGATGACCTGAAGAAGGAAGGATTTGTTCCGGCACCGGAACTGATGGAACGGATTGACAGCAGTCATCTGACGGAAGGGATGAAGGAACATCTGGACCGGCAGTTCGGCATAGCGGACAAGCCGGAATCCGTTTCGTTCACTTTGGAGGATGTGATGGCCAGTGTGCCGTTGCGGAAGATGTATATGAAGGACATGATGGAACTGAATTTGGAAATCAATGACCGCACCGCCAATGACTGGATGGAGGCCTATCAGGAACGGAAAACCATGAATAATGATTTTATTTTAGCACTTTAAATTTTAAAACTATGTTTACAGGACAAATTATCGGTTATGTAGGTGCAGATGCACGTGCGAACAAGAATGGAAAAGGTTTCAACTTCAATGTTTCAACCAAGTATAAGAACGCGCAGGGAGCAGAACAGACGCTGTGGGTATGCTGTTTCGTGAATTACGAAAGCAAGGTAGTGGAATACATCAAGAAGGGTGTGCAGGTCTATGTGACCGGTGATGTCTTTGTCGATGTATTCAAGAAGGACGATGGCAACTGCATCCCTTCGGTGACCCTGACCGTCAACCGCATCGAACTGCTTGGAAAAGCTGAGAAGAAAGAAGAAGTAACTGCCTAAAGTGATAAAGGTATGGATAAAGAGAAGAAAGACCTGTCATTCATCCTGATACTGCTATCTACGCTGATTGGGATGGCCGTGCTGTTTCAGTGGGCAATCATCAACCGGTTCTATGAACCGGAGATGCAAGGAATTTGGGGAAAACTGATGGACAAGCAGCTCCTGTTCCGTTTCCTCTATGTGATACTGATAGCCGGACTGGCCTTTCTCTTTCCATACCGCAAGCCGGGACCGGAGGACAGGAAGTGGTTTTATACCAGTTTGACCTTGCTGGCAGCTACCGCGCTGGTAGCTGGGTTCAGCCAGGTAATCCGCTGGTATAACCTCTTCTTCTTTCCCGTAGTTTTTGTCGGCTACACCCTGCTTGTCATCAAGACGTTACCTTATTTCTTCCGCCGGAAGGTGGTCTCAGATTCAAGTATCTTCGGATTGAGCAACGAGACATCTCCTTTCTACTTCGCCTTTGAGACGGCTGAAGGCCCCCTGGTCATCCACAAGCCCCAACAGAATATCTACATCGACGGAGGACCCGGATCCGGAAAGTCTGAAAGCTGGATCAAGGGAATGATTTACCAATGTGCCGAACGGAATTATGCCGGATTCATCTATGACTGGGAAGGTGATCCGACCAAGGACAACTCACCCATCCTGTCGAGGATTGCTTACGGTAGTATCGAATACTTTAAGAAGCAAGGCAAGCCTACCCCCAACTTTGCCTACATCAACTTTGTCGATATGTCGAGAACCGTGAGAGTGAATGTGCTCTCACCGAAGTATATGGCCAAGGGGAATGAATCCCTTTTCATCCGGAACATCATCATGACCCTGATGAAGAATTTGGAGGCCAGTTGGAAGGAGAAGACTGACTTCTGGGCGAACAATGCCATCAACTACGTCTATTCAATCGCCTACAAATGCTTTAAAGACAAGGACAAGGGAATATGTACGCTACCCCATGTGATTGCTTTCGCTCTTTCTGACAGCGAACTTGTTTTTGAATGGCTTTCGGAAGATGCTGAAATAGCTTTGAACATGTCTTCGATGCTGACAGCCTGGAAGCTCGGAGCCCAGCAGCAGACAGCCGGAGCCGTATCATCGGCACAGACTCCGCTGGTCATGCTGAACAACAAATACATCTTTTGGGTGTTGTCGCCCCTGCCGGAGGAAGAGTTTTCGCTGGACATCACCAACAAGGAGCATCCGACTCTGCTTTGTGTCGGTAATGCCCCCACCATCAAGGAAGCCGTTTCTCCAGCCATCTCCTGTATCGGTAGTGTGCTGATGTCGCAGATGAACAATCCTGGGAAAGCCACCAGCGTCTTCATGGTGGATGAGTTTCCGACCATCCTGCTACAAGGCATTGACACCTTTATCGGAACCGCTCGAAAGCATAATGTATCGACCATCCTGGCTGTGCAGGATTTCAATCAGGCAGTCCGAGATTATGGAGAGAAGAGTGCCAATATCTTGAAAGCATCCTGCGGTACCCAAGCCTATGGTATGACCGGAAACGAAAAGACTGCCAAGGACATTGAAAATCTTTTCGGAGAACAGAAGGAAGCCCAGGAAAGTTTCTCTCAACAGGAGGGAGGCGGAAACAGCCGGACTGAAAGCCTGCAGAAGGAAAAGGTACTGAAGGCCCGTGAAGTGGCTGGCCAGTCAGCCGGTCACTTCATCGGCAAGATAGCCGGTGGAAAGCCGCCCTTCTTCAATGTGCAGATGAACATGTGCAAGTTTGAAGAAAAAGAGATCCCTCCGTTCTCTCTGCCGGTCAAATTGGCATCCGGCAACGAGAAGCTGGAAATGGATATCCTGGAGGAAATCGTACAACAGAATTATGTAAAGATTATTGAAGATGTCAACCAGGTGTTGGAACCTATCGCCCGGAAGAAGGCTGAGAAAGACAAACTGAAGAAACCCAATGATTCGAGAAACAACAAGAACATGAAGTTATAACCCTAAAAAACAAGCGCCATGAAAAAGTTTTATTTTGCATTAGTGACCCTTCTGAGTGTAATGTTTGCCTCCTGCAGCAGTGACGATTCTCCCATATCAGGAGAAGAAGGCCATCTCTACAGCATCACCTTCAAGGTGACCGGTCATTCACCCCGTGGAAACGCCCATCTCATCAATCTGGATGGGGTGAAGTTCAAGTGTGAACAGACCGGAGTCAGCCAGTCATCCGTGGATGAACCGTTTAGCGGAACTGCCACCTATACAACCGAAGGGCTGGTGAAGGAAATGACGGTGCAAGGTGTATTGTATTCCACGGAGAACGGCACCCTGTCGATGCGCATCACCCAGGACGGCAAGGAAATCTATCATGAAACTAAGGAGCTGGATGTAGCCAGCAATCCCGAAAAGACAATTGACCTGACCTTCACTACCATGAAGGGAAACTGAGAATAGCTTTTTCCCCTTCTTTCCGGTCAGCAACGCTTGGTGATGGCTGGAAGGAAGGGGAAAAGTGTTTTAAAATGATTGACAAACAATAATCCTTATGCCTATGAAAGTGGATTTCAATCAGATCAAGACACTCATCTCGCTGCCAGATTTTCTTTATGAACTGGGATGGAAATTTGTGAAGGGAAGTTCGAGAGCCTGTCCGAAGATGAGCAATGGCACCCATACCATTGTCATCAAGCGCAATGCGCAGAACCAATATACCTATTGGGATGTGCACAGCGACAGTGTGCGTGGACGCACCATCTTGGACCTGATGCAGGATCACTTGATGGAAACGACCGGCAAGCGGCCTACCCTTCGGGAAGTGGGTGAGATGCTGCAGGGGTATATCCAAACGAATCAGATTGTGACTCCGGAGCAGAGCAGCTATCGCGTGGGCAGTTCATCAATCACAACCGATGAACTGCATTTTTACTTGGGACAGCTGAAATCTTACCGTGGAGACTATCTTCAGAACAGGGGAATCACCCGGGAGAGCATCGAAAGTCCGACGTTTAAGGACACCTTCTATGTGCGTGAGGTAAGGAAAAAATATAAGACCTATCAGAACCTCTGTGTGAAGATGTACAACGAGCAGGGAGTGCAGGCCATCTCGCAGCGGAGCGAATCCTTCAAGGGAGTCATCGGAGGGAAGTACGACTGCCTGGCTCTGAGCGCCCATGACCGGAGCCGGCCGATAGACATCCTCTATGTCGGTGAGTCTATCATCGACTGCATTTCGCATTATCAGCTCCATCACGAGAAGAGCCCCAGGAACCTGGTTTACCTGTCCAGCGAAGGAACATTGACGGAAGGTCAGATGAATCTGCTGCAGGTTATTCTGGAGCGGAACTACATCCGGGAAATCCGTACGATTTTTGATAATGACAGGCAGGGGTATAAGTACACGCTATGGATGTACAACCGTTTCTTCAACGGTCGGGAAGATGTGGAAAGTCTCAGTGAAGAAGCGATGAATCAGAAAGTTTCCTCACTCTCGTTTGTGGACTTGCCTAATCAGAAAGACTGGAATGAGGATTTGATGAAAGATGGTGATATAAAAATATATAAATAGTCTGATATACAACGATATAAGTATAACATAACCGTGTCTAAAGTTGCATATATATAATAATTATATTATCTTTGTTATGTGTAAATCAAACATATATGGAAAAAAGGATGTGGATGAGGAATTCATCCATGAACTGAAGCATGACAACATCAAGGTTGTTTACATCGATAAGTCTTTGAAAAAACTGGCATACCAGACCAAGGAGATGTTGTATGATACCCTGCTGTTCAATAGGAACGTCCCGCTCAAACAGGGCGATTTGGGAGTCTTTGATGTGACTCGGAAAGAAGCAGCGTACTTCCAGAACGATGGTGAGAAAATAGCAGCTGTTTTTGGAGTCAATATAGGCTATCGATACATAGAAGAAGAAAAACTGTATGTCAAGCCATCCAATCAGTCTAAATGGAAAGCTGTTTCGGCGGAAGAAGCCGATGTAAGCGTGACCATTACGATTGAAGGGGAGATGAAAGGAACCTATCACTTCAAGAGGATTTGGCCTTGACAAACAGAAACGAATGGTGCCCGTCATCCTTTATCGGATGGCGGGCACCATTCGTTTCATTGAAAGAGATTACTTACCGGAATCTGTTTGGATTCAGCCAGTCGGACCGTAAAGGAGGTTCCACCGGTACCTACACCGTCATAGTAGGCTATCAGTCGGGAAGCATGGTTCACCATGTAAGCGTTTCGACGCAGATAGCAATGTTGGAAGTAGGCAGCGGACAGGACCACAACTTCATCTGCCTGATCGAGGATCCGGCGATAGCGGACCTTGGAGGCAGGGGAAAAATATATGTCCTGTCCTTCAAACGGAACAATGACCATCAGGGCCAGCTCCGGAAGATGCTCCCTCAGTTGAAGGACAACTTCTGCGGCCAGTGTATCGAAGCCGACAGCACCGCCCGTTTTGAAGAAGCGCTTGCCAGTCCGGTAGGCACGGATGATTTCATTCTTCAGCTTCAGTACAAGAAAGTCGGTATGTTCTGACAGATGTCTGTGTCCCGTGAAAGAGACGGAGAGGGAGCGCAGCCATCTGTCGCGAGCCTTCCGGCATTCGTCCAAAGAGCTTGCAATGGTCTCGAATCGGAGACCATTGCAAGCCGTGTAATGATAGATATAGCAGGTCTCAGTTTTGAACAGACCTGCATGAGCGGTTGGGTAAGATTCCAAGCTTTTCATGATGGCAGTTTTACTTTCGGATAAAATACTCGATGGCAGAGTGTACCAGGATATAATGGGTGAGTGTTTGCCGGCATTGTCCTGCATACGGGTTGGGATATTGCAAGGCAAGAGACTCGTACAAGTCCGGCAGTTCCTTTCGAATGCGCTGGACCAACAAGCGGTAGGAACAGCTTCGAGCATGTTTCATCAGCATTGTCCATTCGTCGATGGAAAGCTGGGTGCAGTTTGTCTCGTAAATCATCGTTATCTCATCGTTTTGGGTGAATACTGAGTGGAAGGAAGGGGCAGGATTAACCTGCCACCTTCTGAAACGCATTGTAGCAGTCGATGACCTTCAGTTTGTCCGGTTGGATGCGAAGGGTTTCCACTACATAGCCGTGCAGGTCCAGCTCCGCTAGCTCAGAGAAGGAGAAATACCCCCATTCCCATTCGTGGATGTGGCAGTAGCCGAAGAAGACCCAATCGCCGTTTGGCTGTCGTTCAGCCTCGGTAGCCATCCAACAGGCACTGGTGCCCGGGAGAACAAACATAGCCAGTACGGTGGCATTGAAGCCCTGACCCTCTTTTGAATACAGTGGACTCAGTCCGAATGCGTTTTCTAACTCTCTGGAAATGGTTATCATAAGCGTAATGATTAAAGTGAAACTTCGGATTTATGCTTCAGCTAGATTTATAGACCTTTTTACGAATTTCCGTCTTGGTCTTTTTCTGTTAGCCGACTTTTTTTAAAGGGATTTCTGCCCCATCTGAGTTTATGAGCCTTTTTACGGCAGAATTCAGTAAGGATAGAATGGAATAAGAAAAGTTTTGGGCATAAAAAATGTTGGGGACAGCGTAGCCGTCCATCGTTATTTTTTTACGACCAAAGGGCTTTGCCCGGAACTCTTTCATTTCCATTTCTCCTCATACCTTTGCCGTATCCAAAAGGGCTCTCAGATGGAGCAGATTCTAAAATGGAATATGGGAGCGCAAAACACCGGAGAAAAAGAGAAAGACGGAATGCATAAAGTAATCCGTGAACTGACTCCCTAACAACGGATTAGATTCCGGTTTATAAAGAAAGGCTTTAGCCTTTCAATGGGTGAGCATCGGCTGCCGGAACAATCCCTGGGCAGGCAAGGAACGCCAGTGACCGAGGTTGTTAAGTTGAAAACTTAGCTCTGAGGAAGCCGGCGGGCCAGCCTGAACAGCGTTTGTTCCTTCCGACCTCGGCATGAACCGTGCCGTTTGCTTGCAGACGGTTCCGCTCATGCCGAAAAAGGGCGGAACAGCCATACCGCTGAAGGGTGGGTGGGAAGAACTGCGTGAACGCAAAGATAAAAACAAGGCTTTGCCTTACTGCTCTCTTCCTTGGGTGGCCGAGTCGGCTCGTTTACCGTGTTGACTGGGTTACTCAAGGAAGGATATGGGATGAACAAGGTGTTTCTCTTGCCTGTCCGTCGGCCATTTATAGCCGACAGCGGCAAGCAAGGGAAACATACCACTGAAGGGGCGGGTGGGTCCGTCTGCGTGTACGCAAAACCAATCCGGATGCGGTGCAAAAAGAAAAGCGGCCGAAGCCGCTTCACCTATTTGGAAGATTTTTTCTTCTTGGTTGCTGCCTGCTTGGGAGCAGGCTTCTCCTCTTCTTTTTCCGGGGCGAGGTAGAACTTGGTGGCTACCATGACTATGCGGCTGCGCTTGGCTCCGGATTCGGCATCTGTCCATTCTTCCGGCTTGAAGTAGCCCTCCACCGTAACCAGGTTCCCCTTCTTCAGTACATCGAAGGAATCGAGGGCTTCGTTTTTGCGCCAGGCTTCTACGCCCATGAAGGAGGAGACATAGGTGGTTTCTTCACCTTCCTTTTCAGCCCGGCTGATGGCGATAGAGAAACGGGCTACGCTGGCTGTTTGAAAACTGCGGATTTCAGCATCCTTACCGATAAAACCTGTCACTGCGAATGAATTTTCCAACTTTTTCATATCTGTCAATTTTAGAAGTTAATGAATCAATTTTACAGTGCAATAACCTGTATGACGGCTCCGGGGTACACCATGAAACAGGAGCGAAATACGCTTTTTCTGTGCAGCGGAAAAAGGAAGATTTTACTCCGGTTTATTGGTTAAGATGGCAGCAAGCAATTTGTCTTAAATACTCTTTTCCAAGGGAAAAGGAAGATTTCAGTCAAATAGGATTCCGGTGCTTGCGAATCGTCCCCCCAACCCCTCTACAAGGGGTATGCGTCATACTACCTTTGCACACGGAAAATGATTATGACTTCGTTTAAGATTGACTGTAAAAGTGACCGGAAAAATTCGTGGTGACTGCGTGCAGAAAGGGATGCTGTACCTTGCTGAAAAGACAGCTGGCATAGCTACCCATAGCGCCATCAGCCCTGCCCAAGCGGGGAAGGTGTGGAAGCCACATTCCTTTGACCGAGGTGTGGAAGTCGCAACGAAGCCCTTTCCTTGTCAAGTATGAAGAAGGGGTGTCCAACCAGTAAGAGGGCTGCGCCGGTGGAATGGAACCACCATCAGAAGGAGTCCTGCTCAGCCATCCTACCAGGTAGCCTTCCGCTTTTACTTCCGGAAAAAGAAGAGGAGAAACATCCAAAACGGCACAAGGAAAATCTTCCGGTGAAGCAGCTTTCACCTGCCACTATCCGCACCGCATCCGGCTACCGCTCTCCCTTACAGCGTAAGGGGTTCAAAAGGGTGGGTAAGAAAAAGGCTGCCGGGATAAAGAACAAGAAACGGTCTTGCGGTTGTCTTGAAGAGTCAAGAGCCTGCTCTCTCTCCAGGAGAACTGCAGGAGTGTTTCCTTTATTCCTTCCTGCATGGAGTGTCACGGGCAAGTGAAGCATGAGCCTGCTGGTGACACTCCATGCAGGAACAGCCAGTCCGCTATAGGGTGGGCAGGAGTATGGCAGCATGAGAATTCAGAATGTTAAATCATTCGTTTTTTGAGGTAAACTTTGTCGGTGTAACAAAAAAAAACAGTACCTTTGCAATACCAAACAAAAAGTGGAAAAATCTGGAAGCATTTCCAGGCAAATGATAAGAAGGTGTGTCGTAATACACGATGCGCCTTCTTTTTTTTCATTGACTATAAAAATCGACTCATTTTTTTAAGCTGCGATATTTTGAGGATTTCTTTGATTTATGCGTTCGCAACATCTAAATAGAACAACTGTAAGCTCATAAAACGGTCTAATCAGCCAATCCATACCTTCTTTAGTCATTTTTGCACACATCTTTTTTATATTGAAGGCAATGGCAAAGAAGGCAAAGTCCATGAAGACCTTATCCTTTCCAAAATGGCGGAAACGTTTGTAATTCATATTGTTTTTCATTTGTCCGAACACGGCTTCCGGTTCTATGCATCTCTGTCCTCTGTGTTTCAGCCCTTCCTCTGAGCAGAGCAACTCTTTGGCTTTTTGCTTGTATTTTCTGAGTCTGTGATTCAACTCTATCGTTCTGTTCCCCTTTGCTTTAAAACATCGGCATCTTAGCGGACAGCCTTCACATCTGATGGCTCTGTACCTGGCATTTTCGCTGACATATCCGGATGCTGTTTTCACATGTCTAGTCCCTATCCTTTGCATCTTCTGTCCCATGGGGCAGATACAAAAGTCTTGTTCTTCATTGTAGTAGAAGTTTTCGGCCTTGAACGGGTCCGGTTTGAATCTCGGCCGCTGTTCCATGTGGAAGTAGTTGTACTTGACGTAGGCTTCCATACCGTTTTCTGACATGAAGCGGTAATTCTCCTCAGAACCGTAGCCGGAATCGGCAACCACCGTATGGGCCAGCCTGTCATATCTGCTTGAGAAGGATTGCAGGAAAGGTATCAGGGTCAGTGTATCCGTAGGGTTCGGGAAGAGTGCAAAGTCGGTAATGAACTGGTTCCCGGTGCCGATCTGGAGGTTGTAACCGGGCTTTGTCTGGCCGTTACGCATGGCATCCTCCTTCATTCTCATGAAAGTAGCGTCATTGTCCGTTTTGGAAT
>OGUJ01000098.1_pt1 | contig 77389 bp, 54 predicted proteins | sample 1573661 | NCBI WGS metagenome assembly OGUJ01 (sample SAMEA2581933, study PRJEB24529) | metagenome | biome: Human gut stool | place: China | collected 2011
GTGGAATGTATCAGACAGGGGTCAGTATTCAGCCGACCCTGGGGTTCAGTGCCGGAGGCTTTTCGCTGACGGCATGGGGATCTACAGATTTTGACGGGACTTCCGCTTCGGCCGGAGCTGCTGCTAAAGAGATAGATTTGACTGCTGCCTATACTTTAGGTAATTCCGGATTGACTTTTTCAGTTGCGGATTTATGGTGGGCAGGACAGGGAGCACGTAAATACTTTAATTTTAAAAGTCATGAAACCGCTCACCATTTTGAAGCAGGACTTACTTATGCCGTCCAGTCTGAAAAGTTTCCTTTATCTATAGCATGGTATACCATGTTTGCCGGACAAGATAAGAATGCGGAAGGCAAACAGAATTACTCGTCTTATGTCGAGTTTAATTATCCTTTCTGTGTAAAGATGGTAGATCTGAACGCAACTTGCGGTATTGTCCCTTATGTGGCTCCTCAGTACAATTGTGATGGATTCGCTGTGACCAATGTTGCTTTGAAAGGAACTACCCGGATCAGATTCAATGATACGTTTGCTTTGCCTATATTTGCACAGGCTGTTTGGAATCCTCGTATGGAAGATGCACATTTGGTGTTTGGTATCACTTTAAAACCGTGAAATCAGATATAATTTAAAAACTCGTGAAGTTGTTAGCCGGCCCGTAGCAGTAGTGATACTGTTACGGGTTATGCAGTATAAAAAATGAATAAATATGGATAGAGAAGAGAGTGTACAACATTTCCTCGATTTGATAAAGAGATCACGTCGTGGTAAGTTCAAGGTTTACATCGGTATGATTGCCGGTGTAGGCAAGTCTTACCGGATGCTTCAGGAAGCACACGATTTGATTGATAGTGGAGTAGATGTCCGGATAGGATATATTGAGACACACGGGCGTGCCGGGACGGAGGCCGTATTGGAAGGCTTGCCGGTTATTCCGCGTAGGAAACTGTTTTATAAAGGGAAAGAGCTTGAGGAGATGGACTTGGAGGCGATTATCCGTATTCATCCCGAAATTGTGATAGTGGACGAGCTGGCACATACTAATGTGGAAGGGAGTCTAAATGAGAAACGTTGGCAGGATGTGATGACATTGCTCGATGAAGGCATTAATGTGATTTCGGCAGTCAATATCCAGCACATTGAGAGTGTAAACGAAGAAGTGCAGGATATAGCAGGCATTGAAGTTCGGGAACGTATCCCCGATAGCGTACTTCAAGAGGCTGACGAGGTCGTGAATATTGACCTCACAGCCGAAGAACTGATTACCAGGCTTAAAGCGGGGAAGATATATAAACCGGAGAAGATTCAGACCGCACTCAATAACTTTTTTAAGACTGAAAACATTTTGCAACTCCGTGAATTGGCCTTGAAAGAGGTCGCATTGCGAGTAGAGAAGAAAGTGGAAAATGAAGTTGTGATGAGCATTGGCCTTGGGGTTCGTCATGAAAAATTTATGGCTTGCATCAGTAGTCAGGAAAAAGCTCCCCGGCGTATTATACGGAAAGCGGCCCGTTTGGCTACCCGGTACAACACCTCGTTTGTAGCACTCTATGTACAGACTCCCAGAGAGAGTATGGAGCGTATCGATCTGGCCAGCCAACGTCATTTGCTGAATCATTTTAAACTGGTGACTGAGTTGGGGGGAGAAGTGGTTCAGGTGCAGTCGAAAGATGTGTTGCGGAGTATTGTACAGGTTTGCAAAGAGAAACAAATATCCACTGTTTGTATGGGATCCCCTTTCCTCCGATTGCCCGGCGCTGTGTGCGGAATATTGAAATATCGCAGATTTTTAAATAATCTGGCACAAGCGAACGTAGATTTGATTATACTTGCATAAAAAATGATTTAGTCTCATTATCGATTATGAATATAAAAACCAAATTACTTTTCGGCATTGGAATATTGGCCGGAATGATCATTTTACTGGTAACACTTTCAGTGGTTAATCTTCAGATTTTGACGGCTACGGAACCTGACAGTCCGGTTGCTATGCCTTCTTTGGAACGTGCTCTTTTATGGATTTCCATAACGGGTGGTATTTGTATTTTGACGGGGTTGGTTCTGCTTATTTGGCTACCCCGCTCCATTAATAGACCAGTAAAGGAACTGACTCGTGGAATTCTGGAAATAGCCAATCATAATTATGAAAAGAGATTGGATATGAAGGGATATGAAGAATTCAGGGAGGTTTCCGATAGTTTTAATCGTATGGCAGAGAAACTGACAGAATATCGTGACAGTACGTTAGCTGATATTCTTTCTGCAAAAAAATTTCTTGAGGCTGTAGTCAATAGTATCCATGAACCGATTATCGGGCTGAATACCGAACGAGAAATTCTTTTTATTAATAATGAAGCACTGAATGTGCTCAATATGAAGCGTGAGAATGTGATTAGACACTCGGCTGAGGAACTTTCTTTGAAGAATGATCTGCTGCGCAGACTGATACGTGAACTGGTGACTCCCGGCGAAAAGAATGAACCCTTGAAAATCTATGCGGATAATAAAGAAAGTTATTTCCAGGCTTCTTATATCCCGATTGAGAATGCAGAGGCAGAAAAAGGAGAAGCCCGTAATTTGGGAGACGTCATTTTGCTGAAAAATATCACAGAATTTAAGGAACTCGATTCGGCAAAAACAACCTTCATTTCCACAATTTCTCACGAACTGAAGACCCCCATTTCTGCCATTATGATGAGCCTTCAGCTATTGGAGGACAAGAGGGTAGGAGTTCTGAATGGAGAACAAGAACAGCTGTCAAAGAATATAAAGGATAACAGCCAGCGTTTGCTTGATATTACCGGAGAATTACTGAATATGACTCAGGTGGAAGCCGGTAAACTTCAGATGATGCCGAAAATTACAAAACCTATCGAACTGATTGAATATGCCATTAAGGCCAATCAGGTACAGGCCGATAAATTCAATATACAGATAGAAGTGGAGTACCCTGAAGAGAAGATACCTAAGTTATTTGTGGATAGTGAAAAGATAGCTTGGGTGCTTACTAATCTTTTGAGCAATGCAATCCGCTATTCTAAAGAGAATGGACGGGTGGTGATTGGTGCCCGGCGTGAAGAGGAGTATATCGAACTCTATGTCCAGGACTTTGGGAAGGGGATTGATCCGCGATATCACCAAAGTATTTTTGATCGTTATTTCCGTGTACCGGGCACCAAGGTGCAGGGGAGTGGTTTAGGATTGTCTATCTCAAAAGACTTTGTAGAAGCACATGGAGGTACGTTGACCGTGCAGAGCGAATTGGGTAAGGGGAGCTGCTTCGTGATGAGACTGAAGGCTTGATGATGATTGTAAATGACAGAGGTGAACTTGTGGCTCTGTAGGGCATTTTCCGGAAAAAACAACTTATAACATCTTTATATTAAGCTTTTTTTGTTATTTTTGTCGGCGTATTGATATATAATCTGATACTTGTCTAAGTTAATCTTTTAAGCGAGGTATAATAATGCATTCTGAAATCGCAGATGAAAAATTGCTGGTCGTCCAATTCTCACAAGGAAACCATATAGCGTTTAAGACATTGTTTGTGCGTTATTATCCAAAGGTGCGCTCTTTTATTATGGGATTGGTTAAATCAGAGAGTGAAACGGAAGATTTGGCACAAGAGGTTTTTCTTAAGCTGTGGACCCATCGGGAACGATTTCGTGAAGTGGAAGTCTTTGGTACTTATCTGTATGTTTTGACTAAAAATACAACTTTCAATTATTTGCGTTCCAGGCAGAATCGTCAGGATGATCAAAGGGCTGATTCAGTGGAAGAGTCTACAGATACTACACCTTACGAAGAGTTAGTTGCCAAAGATTTGCAATTATTGATTGATATGGTGGTAGAGAACATGCCTCCTCAACGGCAAACGATTTTCCGGTTAAACCGTGAGGCTGGGCTTACCAATGCAGAAATAGCGGAAAAGTTGCAGATAAGTAAAAAAACAGTTGAGAACCATCTTAACCTGGCATTGAAAGAACTGAAAAATGCTTTGTTACTCTTTATTTTTCTCTATTTATGTTAATACGGTTAGGGATAAACTCGGATTTATACGTCCTATTATAAATTACTAATAGAATGAGTTATTTAAAAAATATAATCACTTACTTTTTCCATCATCCGGCATCGGAAGAGGTGGCGGGGAGAGTGTATAAACGATTAACCGACACAAATAGCAAGCAAGAGAAAGAGGAGGCTTTGTCTGGTATTTGGGAACAGATCGGTTTCCCGGAAGGGGATGAACACGAAACATTAAGAGCGTTTGAGAAGCTGGAACAACAGATTGGAGGAAGCTCTGTGAAGTTGGAACCGGACTCTCCGCGTTTCCGTATTCCCCGGTGGACTTGGGTTGCTGCATCTATCATCATCCCTCTATTGCTTTTATTCGGTTCTGCTTATTTATATACAGAAACTCTTACTATCAAGAATGAACTCAGTAATGTGACCTTCATCCAATACTATGTTAATAATGGGAAGAGGGAACAAATTATCTTACCCGATCAATCGAAAGTTTGGCTCAATTCCGGTTCTCTGTTGGTTTATCCATCTTCGTTCATTGGAGATGAACGTGAAGTTTATCTGGCTGGTGAAGGTTATTTCTCAGTAACGAAAAATAAAGAATGTCCTTTCATTGTGAAAACGAACTCTATTTCAATCAGTGTACTTGGTACGGAGTTCAATATAAATGCTTATCCTAATATCGATAAGGTCGTGACAACTTTGGAAGAAGGATCCATTCGTATGTTGCTGAATCGTTCCAATTCATCCTATTTACTGGAGCCTGATGATCAAATCGTTTATATCCCGTCTACCGGACATATAGAGCGAAAACGGGTAAAAGCTTCTGATTATTCTGATTGGAGAGATGGAGGTTTATATTTTAGTAGTAGTCCGTTTAAAGAAGTGATACAGACCTTAGAACGCGCCTATTCGGTTCAGGTACATTTACAGACTTCTATTTATCAATCCAATAATCTAACTATTCATTTTTATCCTAATGAGTCGATAGAAAATGTAATGATGCTGATCAAAGAAATGATTCCAGGACTTGAATATCAGATAGAGGGGAAAGATATTTATATCGAATAAGATTTTAAATATTAGCTTTTGTTAACGTTTTGTCGTTGGGTGTAGTTAAATAACAGACTGTCCTATTGTAAAAGTCGCCAAAGGACGGCTATTGTTTAACTAAAAAAAATAATATTATGAACAAAAATCGATCAATCCGAGTGGCAACCTTCTGCCTTGGTTTGATGTTGGCGGGTTCTCTGCAAGTACATGCCCAGAAAGTTACGTTTCGGGATGGAACAGTATCATTGAAACAAGCGTTTGAGAAGATCGAAGCATCTTCGAAGTATAAAATCGCTTATAATGATTCACACCTGAACGTCTCTCGTAAGGTTTCGTTAAACCAGAAAGAAACTGAAGTCCTGGAGATATTGGCAACCATCCTGAAAGATACGGGTTATACATACAAAAAGAACGGCAACTACATCGTTATTGTGCCGGTGGAGCAAAAGCCTGCTTCAAAGGTAAAGAAAGTGAAAGGAGTTGTAAAAGATGCCAGTGGCGAGGCGATTATCGGAGCAAATGTATTAGTAAAAGGTACGACAACAGGAGTAATTACCAATCTCAATGGAGATTTTGAGTTAGAAGTGCCGGATAACGCAGTATTACAGGTTACATATATTGGATATGTACAGCAGGATATAGCTGTAAAAAACCGGAATCAATTAACTATCTCGCTGAAGGAAGATACTAAAACTTTAGATGAAGTTGTTGTCGTAGGTTATGGTACTATGAAGAAAAAGGACCTAACCGGAGCTGTAGCATCAGTGAAGATGGATGATACTCCCTTAAGTACAATCTCTACGGTAAGTCATGCATTGGCAGGTAAGGCTGCTGGATTGCAAGTAAACACAGTTAGTGCCCAGCCGGGTGGGGGTACAACATTTCGCATTCGTGGAGCTGCTTCGACCGGTGCAGGTAATGATCCGTTAATTATTGTGGATGGATTTCCTGTAAGTAATGCGGGAAATGTCAGTGTCGGTTATAACAGCAATAATGGTACAACTGATAATATATTGGCCTCTATTAATCCCAATGATATAGAATCAATTGAAGTATTGAAAGATGCCAGTTCTACTGCCATCTATGGTGCGCGCGCAGGCAGTGGTGTTATCATTATTACGACTAAACGGGGAAAAGAGGGGAAACCCAAAGTTACCTATTCAGGATCGGCTACTGTACAGACCATGGCTACCCAATATGAAATGTTGGATGCACAGGATTTTATGATTCAGTCTAACCGCTGGTTCAAGGAAAAATGGATGTATGACAATAAAGTTGGTATTTATGGCGGTAAGAGTGAATCGGATGTCGCCAGTGCATATCGTCCAAAATATTCGGATGCGGAGATTGCGAATCCGGTGAACGATACGGATTGGTTTGATCACATTACGCGTACCGGTTTTCAGACACAGCATAATATTTCTATCAATGGAGGTACAGAATATACCAAATATCTGATTTCGGGTAACTTTTTTAATCAGAAGGGTATTGTGAAGAATAATGGTATGTCGCGTTATACCGGGCGTGTTAATTTGGATCAGAAACTTAGTAAATATGCAAAAGTCGGTATCAACCTGACTGTGAGCCGTAATACATTGGACAATGTTCCGTTGGGAGCGGGGCAAAATGAATATGCCAGTATTTTAGTGTCGGCAGCTCAGTTTAGTCCTCTACTTTCGGTCAAAGATGAAAATGGTGATTACAGTTTGAATCAACAAGCTGCTTATATTCCAAACCCTGTTTCATTACTTGAGATTAGTGACCAAACGACTAAAGAACGTTTGTTGGCTACTCCGTTTGTTGAAATTAAACCTATTAATGAACTCACATTAAAAGCGAGCTTCGGCATTGACCGCAACTACCAGCGTCGTGAAGTGTATATGCCCAAAACAACTCTTTATGGAGAAAAGGCAGATGGACGTGCAGATATCGGGCAATATGACAGATCTGATTATTTGCTGGAACTGACAGCCAATTATGCAAAGCGTTTTGGTAACCATAATTTGAATGCTTTGGTCGGATATTCTTTCCAGCGTTTCACCAGCAAATATCTGAATGCCGGTAACCAGGGTTTTTTGACGGATGCTTTTCTGTTTAATAATCTGGGTGCAGGTACTTATGAGAAACCATGGGTTGGTTCTTCCGCTTCTAAAAGCGAAATGGCTTCTTTCTTCGGTCGTGTAAATTATACCTATAAAGATCGTTATTTGCTGACTGCCACTCTTCGTGCTGATGGTGCCTCTAACTTTGCAAAAAATAACCGCTGGGGATATTTCCCTTCTGTCGCTTTGGGTTGGAGATTTACGGAGGAAAATTTTACCCGGTCTTTGAATTTGGATAAAGTGCTATCTAACGGTAAGTTAAGGTTAAGTTACGGACAAACAGGTAACTCGAATATTGGAGATAAATCAGTCACTTATTATGGTACTGGATATAATAAAGTTTTCGGTAATAAAGAATATACAGGAGTTTATGTCAGTCAGATCGGTAATCCGGATTTGAAATGGGAGACCACGACCGAGTGGAATGTAGGATTGGATCTGGGCTTCTTAAACAACCGTTTTAATGTAACGGCAGAATACTTTCATAAGGTAGTTTCTGATTTGCTTAGCTCCCGCAGTGTGCTTTCATATAATGAAGTAGGTTCAATTGCGGCCAATATTGGTAAAACACAAAGCCAAGGATTTGAACTGACAGTCAATACAAAGAACTTTGATACAAAAGATTTTAGCTGGAATACCGATTTCACCTTCTCATTCTATCGTGATAAATGGAAAGAACGTGACGAGAGCTGGAGCCCGAACCCATACGACATGTATAATGCTCCGTTGAGGGGATACTATATGTATCTGTCTGACGGGTTGATTCAGCCGGGAGAGGAAGTATCCTGGATGCCGGGAGCCCTACCGGGACAGGTGAAATTAAAAGATATTGATGGATATGCATACAATGCAGACGGAACTTATAAAACCGATAAACATGGCATTCCATTGAGGACTGGAAAGCCGGATGGAAAGATCGATTATGCGGATGCTGTATTTAAAGGTTGCAGTGATCCGGGGTATTTGTTGGGATTGAATAATACTTTCCGTTATAAGAATTTCGATCTGAATGTTTACTTCTATGGGCAGCTGGATTTATTAAAGAGTGGTTCTTATAAAGATTATTGGATTGTTGGTTCAGGGACAATGACTGGAGTGAATAACTTATATCGTGGCTATAACATGCCGACTTCGGCTAAAGATGTGTGGTCACATGATAATACATCGGGTAAGATGCCGGGTTATTTTCAATATATGAGTAATTATGGATATGGAGACTATTTTCTGGAAAAGAGCTGGTTTATTCGATGCCGTAATATTACATTGGGATATACATTGCCTGTTAAATCGGCAAAGAAGCTGATTTCCAATGTACGTATCTACGCTGATGTAAACAACTTGTTTACTATTACTCCGTATGATGGTTTGGATGTGGAAACGGATGATTCTTATTGGGCATATCCTAATGTGCGCAGTTTTAGTATTGGTCTGGATATTACTTTCTAAGCAATAAAAAATAAAGAATGATATGAAAAAGATAATTTATATATTTTCCCTGTTTATCGCAGTGATTGGTTTATTGGATTCTTGCATTAACCTGGAATCCGAATCATACGACTCTATTAATACAACTATATTTCCAACTAATGCAGATGATGCAGATGCACTGGTTATTGCAGCAGCTTACGGTCTGTTCCGTGCAGATGGATATGGCGGATTATTTCAATGCGCTAAAGGTGGTCTGGCCTCCAATACAGATATGTCTACCGACCTATTGGACTGTAAATGGGGAGATTCATGGTGGCCGGCTGTATTACAGTTGAATTTCACTGCTACCTCTGATATCCCTACTTCTTTTTATGGTACGTGGGCGAATCATATCGGAAAGATGACATTGACATTAGACCGTATTTCTGGTATTGATATGAAAGAAGAGGAAAAAACACGTTTAGTTGCCGAAACACGTTGTGGACGTGGCTGGTTAGCATATATTCTTTACGACTTGTATGGCCCTATTCAGATTCCTTCATTAGAAGTTTTACAGAATCCTACCCAGAAGGTCATTGTACCTCGTTCTTCAAAAGAGGAAACAGTGAAGCTGATTGAAGATGATTTGAAAGCGGCAGCTGAAGTACTTCCTGCTAAATATAGCAAGTCTGATGAGAACTTCGGACGATTTACCAAAGGACTGGCATATACGGTGTTGATGAAACTTTATATGCATGAAAAAGAATGGGGCAAAGCTGTGGAATGTGGAAGAGAAGTTATGAAATGTGGGTATTCGTTGGTTACTAATTATAAGGACATCTTTACTTTAGAGAATGAAGGCAATGATGAAATGATCTTTTCATGTATTGAAACCAGAGGGGTAAATGAGCAAATGTGGCATGCACATGTGTTGCCAAGTAATTATCCTACAACTAATCCCAATATCCAAAAATGGAATGGCTATCGTATGCCATGGCAGTTTTACCACAGTTTCGATCCTAAGGACAAGCGTCTGGAAGTTATTTGTAGTGAATATGTAGGAACAGATGGGGTGACATACAATGAAACTAATCCGGGCGAGTATCTGGATAAAGGTGCATTGCCTATTAAGTATGGAGAAGATCCGACACAAACCAGTGAAAGCAGTGAAGTAGATGTTGTTGTTTACCGTTATGCCGATGTATTGACTCTGATGGCTGAGGCATTGGCACGTAGTAATAATGCAGTTACTCAGGAAGCTGTGGACCGTCTGAATGATGTACATACACGTGCAGGATTGACTGCTTATCAGTTGAGTGATTTTACCTCACTGGACGATTTTCTTGGAGCTGTTCTTAAAGAACGTGGGCATGAATTATGGGGTGAGGGCTGCCGTCGTAGTGATCTGATTCGTTATGGATTGTATATTGATTATGCTATCAAGTATAAGGGATCTACTACTGCAAAAGAGTATATGAACCTGATGCCGTTGCCGCAGAGTGTCATTACCGAAAGTAGTGGACAGGTCATTCAGAATGAGGGTTACTAATGCTTATTAAGAGATTATTATAAATTTATTCAAAACGGATTCCGCAATTTGTCATGGAGCATCTTATGATTCTTTAAATTGCCGGGATCCGTTTTTTCACAATTAGAATAGAAAAAACAGATTATGCTTTTTAAAGGAATACGTTTAGCCGTTTTATTATCCGGAATGTTGATTTTCAGTCCAATGACTCCGGCACAAATTGTTTTGAAACACCCTGGTTGGGAATGGAGAATTTCTGAAACCGGATGTGCGGAACAACTAATATTTAAAAATAAACAACGAAATGATACAGTACCTTTTTTCCGTAAGGGCGATCATGCCGGCCCTTCTTTCTATGCTAAACGCGAGGGAAAAGAGATACGTGCGCCTTGGATTCCGGATGGATATGCTTCCTATCGCAGCGAAATAGACGGGGTGCTTTGCTGCATTTCCTATACAAAAGTTCATGGGCAACCTGCATTGAGGGTAAAGTTGACTAATGAGTCACCAGTTCCTTTTCAACCTCAGAAGGCAGGGCTTAAGTTAGGTATCGATACATATATGGACAAATATCCGGATTGGTTCGGTAAATATTTTCCAACTTTGATGAGAAATGAAAAGACTCATTTTTACGGGTATCTGCAGACTCCTTCCGGACATACATTGGGACTTGTGTCACAACAGCCTGTAGCATCTTGGAGTGTGGACTATAATTTGGGATATCAGGATCCGGCACCGTTTTGGTTCATGGGGCATCGCATTGAATCGCTAAATCTTGACTTGTTGAATGCCTTACCTTTACCGTCTCGTCATCCGCAAGATTTGTATGAGTTGAAACAAGGCGAAAGTAAAGAGTGGACCTTCCTGTTCATCAATGTGGGGAAGCTGGATAATTTGGAATATGCTATAACACAAGCTGCAGATATTCCTTTGATTGATATTCGTCAGACCTCTTATGCTGCGCATGAGGAAGCGTCATTCATGCTTACAGCGGATACTCCAGAGGTAAAAGTAACTAATGATGTGGGGGCAGAGTTACCTGTTGTACTGACTAAAGCGGAGGGTAAACGTTGGATGGGAAAGGTTAAACTGGGAGATGCAGGACTTTATACTCTTTCCGTCCGTTCGGGCAATAAGGTTGCCGAAGCAGTATGGACGGTGCATCATCCTTGGCAGTGGGTGATGAAAAAGGCACGTGAGAATGTAGCCCGTTATCATCAGAAACCCACATCACATGCCGAAAGTTGGTATGGGTTCTATTCGGCCTTTCTGGCCGCCCGTTATTTTCCGGATAAAACATTGGATAAACAATTGAGTGACTATTTTGATCAGCTCTACAATAAATTGCATGATCCGGAAAAAGTGGAGCCATTGTATTTTAAAACTCGTATTCAAAATACTTCTACTACAATTGGGATGTTGGCAGATAAGTATGAGGCACAGGGAAATTTGGAGGATCTGAAGAAAGCATCGAAATTGGCTGACTGGATGATTCGGACTTCTCAGCGTGATGACGGAGCCTATTATAATCACGGAACAGTCTATACCAGTGTTATTTATATTGCTAAAAGTGTTTTAGAACTTGCTGTTCTTGAACGTAAACTGGGTGAGCAAGATCCGTTTTGGAAAGATTGTGCCGAACGTCATTTTTTATCTGCCAAAAAGGCAATTGACCAATTGGTTGCATCACAAGGTGATTTCCAGACAGAGGGAGAGTTGACATTTGAGGATGGAATGATTTCTTGTTCGGCTTTGCAGATCGGTATGATGGGGGTTCTTGAAAAAGATGCTGAAACACGTAAATATTATACTGATGCAATGCTGAAGATTCTTAATAGTCACGATTGTCTGACTCAGCTTCGTGTTCCTGATGGACGTCGCCGGCAAGGTACTATGCGTTATTGGGAAGCGCAATACGATGTGCAAATGTTACCGAATATGTTTAATTCGCCACATGGTTGGAGCGGATGGCGTGCATATGCTACCTATTATGCCTATTTGTTGACAGGTGACGAGAAATGGTTGGAACAGACATTTAATGCAATGGGGGCTTTTGCTAATTTGATTGATTATAAGACAGGACAGTTGCGTTGGGCTTTTGTTGTTGATCCACACCTTGAAGTAGAACAGGCATGCAGTGCTGATACAAAATTGAACTTTTCAGATCTTAGTTTTGGCAATCCGCATCCCAAATTATATGATACCCGTAAGTTTGTTATTGGCGAACAATATGTAAACATGATCAGCGATTGGCAGACAGTCAATACTCAGGATAATGATGTGCACGAACTGTTTAAGTGTATTGGTGAGACGGTACTGACTAATGCTTTTGTGATAGAACGTCCAAATGGTGAGGTGGTTGGATATAATTGTCGTGTATCCGGAAAAGGTAATACACTGACAGTAAAGGCAGATGAAAAACAAATCGTGAATCTGCATTGTAACTTGAAACAACCGTTCTCTGTGACTTTTGGTGGCAAATCCCGCTCTTTACCCAAAGGATACTGTGATTGGGCCTTTGGGCAATCCGGTTATTAATTTTTCGATAACTTTCATTGATCCCCTGTATTCATAAAACGAGATGTGTGATATGTTCCGTTTTATGAATATAGGGGATGTCTTTTGAAGAAACTGTTTTTATGAGAAATTTTGGCTTACCCATAGGAATACTTATCTTAATGATGTAAGTGATGAACTTGTCATCAAAAAATAGTAATTGATATGGGCGGTTTCAAAAGATCATATTTTGGACCTGAAAGTACTCTTTGCCGTTGATATTATTTTTAATTAACACTCTTGGATGCAGGCTTTTCGGAATTGTTTTATTTCTATAAATAGAGAGAACCTATTTTGAATGTCTAATGAAAATGAAATCTATTATGAAAGTCTGTTCATTCTTGAATAAAGGAGTTATAATTGCGATGGCGGTTGTTTGTTCTGCCGGTTTACAGTCTTGTCTGGATGACAATGATAAGTACTATTATGTAGGAGGATTTCCTAATGCACTTGTAACGGTGAAAAACGCGACTGATGGTTCATGCTTTTTGCAGTTGAATGATAGCACGACATTATTGCCTACTAATATGACCTCTTCCCCTTTTGGCGAGAAAGAAGTAAGGGCATTGGTGAATTATGATGAATTGGATGAATCAGGTGGAAAATATGATAAGGCCATACAGGTGAACTGGATAGATAGTATTCTGACCAAATCGATTGCACCTGATCGGGGGACGGAAAATGATGTTGTATATGGCACGGATCCAGTCGAAATTGTGAATGACTGGGTGACTATTGCAGAAGATGGTTATTTGACTCTACGTTTCAGAACAACGTGGGGAGACTATCATAAAGCCCATTTCGTAAATTTATTGTTAAGCCAGAATCCGGAGAATCCTTATGAGGTAGAATTCCGTCATCATGCGTACGGAGACACATATGGTACGATGGGAGATGGTCTGGTCGCTTTTAAACTGGATGGTCTGCCGGATACAAATGGTAAAACAGTCAAATTAAAACTAAAATGGAAATCATTTACCGGCGATAAATCTGCAGAGTTTGACTATTGCACTCAAAAGTCTGTTACACCAGTTAATGCAGCAATCACATCGGTAAGGAGTAATTTGAACTTAAAATAACTTCTCAAGCCCAAAAAGGTTACGTTTCTGTGAATCTCGATTGGAGCATACGGCTTGCCGGGATCTGAAATAGATAGGAGCGTAGTCCTTTTCTATTAACATTGTTAATGCCTTTTTCAGAACGTTTTTTTCTATTTGCAAAGAAGAAGTCTTTTGTGCACAAAAGACTTCTTCTTTATTATCAAAAGGCTTGTTTTAACAGTACGTTAAAACAAGCCTTTTGCAGGAATGTAACTAATGCTTATAATTACTTGATTTTTAATGTTATGGAGTAATGTTAGAACTTTTACTCCCCAATTTTCTCCTATAAGGTTTAGCGGGGATATTTGCTATTTTAATAAGTATATGTGCTTTGATAAAAAAAAGTAGGTGGTTGAACCTTTCGATAAGATTGTTTGTTTTGACTTCCTGCATTTACCTCGTTTCAGTAAATAGACTTACATAGTTGAAACATTATCATTTTCCCTTGTTGATAGCCTGTTTGAAGTAATGGTTAATAGAATGAATGTAAACTTGTAATCAATTGAAGCTTATTTTGTTATCCTGTTGATAACTTTGGTGGATACCTGTTAATAACCTTGTTGATAACTGAGTGAAATGTATGAGGGGAGCAGCGTGTCGGGCAATAAAAAAGCGCCCAAGAGTGGAAGCCTCCTAAACGCTAATTTTCTTTTGGTAGCGGGACCCGGGATTGAACCGGGGACCTCATGATTATGAATCATGCGCTCTAACCAGCTGAGCTATCCCGCCATTGTTTCTCGATTGCGGGTGCAAAGATAGAGCCTTTTTTTTAATCTCCAAAACATTTTCTATCTTTTTTGTGTTTAACTTAAAAAAAACATCTCTGAAAGTATGATGAACAGGCTATTTCTGACTCTGAAAGAAGAGATGTAATGAAGAAAGTGAATTAATTATGCCTTGTATTTAGAAAAAAGTATTTATCTTGGCACACACAATCAATAATAAAGCTATGAAAAAGGAGAAAATACATTTGGAATACCTTCTGAATGCGACTTCTAAAAATATTCTTTGGTCAGCAATAAGCACACCTACCGGTTTGGAGGACTGGTTTGCAGACAAAGTGGTATCAGATGATAAAACAGTGACTTTTTGTTGGGGTAAAATCGAACAGCGTCAGGCAACTATTGTTGCCATTCGGGCCTATTCGTTTATTCGTTTCCATTGGCTTGATGACGAAAATGAAAGGGAGTATTTTGAAATAAAAATGAGTAATAATGAATTGACGGGCGATTACGTGCTTGAAATTAGTGACTTTTCTGATCCGGAAGAGGTTGATGATTTGAAGGAATTGTGGGATTCCCAAGTGAGTAAGTTACGTAGAACATGCGGTTTTTAGTTAACTTTCAACCAAAAATTTTTTGCACTCCTTTTTTTGTGCTAATTTTGTATCTTAATTGCATGAAACTATTAAGATGCTACGCATAAAAAGATTAGATATTTTTATAATAAAGAGTTTCTTATTACTCTTTGTCGGTACATTTTTCATCTGCCTCTTCATCTTCATGATGCAGTTTTTGTGGAAGTATGTAGACGAATTGGTGGGAAAAGGGTTAGAAATGAGTGTACTGGCTCAATTCTTCTTTTATTCTGCGTTGAGTCTGGTACCGATGTCTCTGCCTTTGGCAGTGTTGTTGGCTTCTTTAATTACGTTTGGTAATTTTGGCGAGCGTTTTGAATTGCTCGCCATGAAGGCAGCAGGCATTTCGCTGCTTAAAATTATGCGTCCGCTCATTGTCCTTGTCTTCGCCATTTGTTGTGTATCCTTCTATTTCCAAAATGTCATAGGGCCGCGGGCACAAGCCAAGTTGGGCACTTTGCTCATTTCGATGAAGCAGAAATCTCCTGAGGTAGATATTCCCGAAGGAGTTTTTTATGATGAAATTGATGGTTATAATTTGAAAGTGCAAAGAAAAGACCGTAAGACGGGCATGCTCTACGATGTGATTATTTATGATTTCTCCAATAACTTTGATAATGCACGTATTATTGTAGCCGATTCGGGGCGTCTGGAGATGACAGCCGATAAGCAGCATCTTTATCTACATCTGTATAGCGGTGAGATGTTTGAGAATCTGAAGGCACAGAGCATGAGTTCGAAGAATGTTCCTTATCGCCGGGAATCTTTCCGGGAGAAACATACGATCATTCAGTTCGATTCGGACTTTAATATGGCTGATGCCAGTATTATGAGCAATCAGTCTACCACCAAAGATATGATAAAAATACAGGCTTCCATCGACTCGATGACTGTATTGGCCGATAGTATCGGCAGGCAGTATTACATTGAAGCAAGTAAGGGGCCGTATCGCACTGCGGCCGGACTGACCAAGGAAGATACCCTGAAGATGGAGGAAGCGCGCATTGGCGATTACAATGTGGATAGTCTGTTTAAAGTTGCTACCTTGATGAATAAGCAGAAGATCATAGCTTCAGCCGTTGGCCGTACGGAGAATCTGTCGAGTGATTGGGGGTTTAAGAGCTTTACAATGGCTCAGAATGATCTTAGCATACGAAGACATAAAATAGAATGGCATCGGAAAATCACAATTTCTCTTTCCTGTCTCTTATTTTTCTTTATTGGCGCACCTTTGGGAGGCATTATCCGCAAAGGTGGATTGGGTATGCCGGTTATTGTTTCCGTGTTTACCTTTATCATTTATTATATTATTGATAATACAGGCTATAAAATGGCTCGCGACGGGAAGTGGATTGTATGGATGGGGATGTGGATGAGTTCCGCCATTCTGGCTCCGCTGGGATATTTCCTGACTTATAAATCGAATAAAGATTCTGTGGTATTGAATACTGATGTTTATATTGCTTGGTTTAAGCGAGTATTCGGTGTGCGCAGTGTCCGCCATCTGTCAAAGAAGGAGGTGATTATTCATGATCCGGATTATCGGCGCCTTCCCTCTGATCTGAATGCACTTTCGGAGGAGTGTAAAAACTATATGGAAAAGAACCGGTTGTCTAAAGCTCCTAATTATTTTAGTTTGTGGATGGTTGCCGGTCAGGATCAGGAGATCATTGCGATTAACAACCGCATGGAGTCATTGGTAGATGAGATGTCCAATACCCGTTCGTTGATATTGCTTCAGAAGCTGGAGAAATATCCGATTATCCCTGTAAACGCGCATGTGCGTCCGTTCCATAATTATTGGCTTAATATGGCAATTGGAATTTTGATGCCTATCGGTTTATTTTTCTATTTCCGTATCTGGGCTTTCCGTATACGTCTGAATAAGGATATGGAACGGATAATTGCATTGAACCGGGATGTAGAACTTACAATAAAGGATATTAATAACAAAAATTAAGATATAAGAGTATGGAACCAATAAGACTGAATACCATCGAAGAGGCGATAGCCGACTTCAAAGAAGGTAATTTCGTAATTGTGGTAGATGATGAAGATCGTGAAAACGAAGGTGATTTCATTATTGCTGCCGAAAAGATTACTCCGGAAAAAGTGAATTTCATGCTGACTCATGGTCGTGGCGTACTTTGTGCTCCTATCACGGAAGAACGCTGTGCCGAGTTGGAACTGGATATGCAGGTGTCATCCAATACTTCAATTTACGAGACTCCCTTTACGGTTACTGTCGATTTACTTGAGGGATGCACGACGGGAGTTTCCATGCACGACCGTGCTATGACTATCCGTGCTTTGGCCGATCCGAAGACAAAACCTTCCGATTTGGGACGTCCGGGGCATGTCAATCCTCTGCGTGCCCGTTCGCGTGGAGTCCTTCGTCGCGCTGGACATACTGAGGCGAGTGTCGATTTGGCTAAACTTGCCGGTTTGTATCCTGCTGCCGCGTTGATTGAAATCATCAATGAAGACGGAACCATGGCTCGTCTGCCCCAATTGGTGGAAGTGGCCCGTCGTTTCGGATTGAAAATAATCTCCATCAAAGACCTGATCGCATACCGTCTTCAGATGGAGTCGATTGTTGATAGAGGAGTGGAAGTGGATATGCCTACGCAGTTCGGACATTTCCGTCTGATACCTTTCCGTCAGAAATCGAACGGGATGGAGCACATTGCATTAATAAAAGGAACGTGGGACAAAGACGAACCGATTCTGGTACGTGTGCACTCTTCGTGTATGACTGGTGATATTTTCGGTTCATGCCGTTGTGAATGTGGTGAGCAGCTTCATAAAGCTATGCAGATGATCGAAGCTGCCGGAAAAGGGGTAATTGTCTATATGAATCAGGAAGGTCGTGGTATTGGTTTGATGAACAAGATTGCCGCTTATAAACTCCAGGAAGAAGGATATGATACGGTAGATGCCAATCTCCATTTGGGTTTTGATGCCGACGAACGTGATTATGGGGTCGGTGCGCAGATTCTGCGTGAGATCGGAGTGAAAAAGATGAAGTTGATGACGAATAATCCGGTGAAGCGTATCGGTCTGGAAGCCTATGGGTTAGAGATTACCGAGAACGTGGGAATAGAGGTTAAACCGAATCCTTATAATGTACGTTATCTGAAGACAAAGAAAGAGCGGATGGGGCATACGCTTCATTTTAATAAGTAAACTGTCTATTTGCTTTCATATATCAAATATTATAGTTTATTTTGCAATCAAATTCACTCAACAACAATAAAATAGATACGAAATGAACCAACTATCAGACCGTTTGAACAGCTTGTCGCCTTCGGCGACTCTTGCTATGTCGCAAAAAAGCGCTGAGCTGAAAGCTCAGGGTGTTGATGTAATTAACCTCAGTGTGGGAGAACCCGACTTCAATACTCCCGATCACATCAAAGAAGCTGCCAAGAAAGCGGTAGATGACAACTTCTCTCGCTACTCTCCGGTTCCGGGCTACCCGGCTTTGCGCAATGCAATCGTAGAGAAACTGAAGAAAGAAAACGGTCTGGAATATACAGCCGCTCAGATTTCTTGTGCAAATGGTGCAAAACAATCTGTATGTAACACCATCATGGTGTTGGTAAATCCGGGCGATGAGGTGATTGTGCCTGCTCCTTATTGGGTAAGCTATCCGGAAATGGTGAAACTGGCCGAAGGTACTCCGGTGATTGTAACTGCCGGTATCGAACAGGATTTCAAAATCACTCCTGCCCAACTGGAAGCTGCCATCACTCCGAAGACCAAAGCTTTGATTCTTTGCTCACCGTCTAATCCGACCGGTTCTGTCTACAGCAAAGAAGAGTTGGCCGGTCTGGCTGCCGTATTGGCTAAGTATCCGCAGGTTATCGTCATTGCCGACGAGATTTATGAGCACATCAATTATATCGGAAAACACCAGAGTATCGCTCAGTTCCCCGAGATGAAAGAACGTACGGTGATTGTAAACGGTGTGTCAAAAGCATATGCGATGACCGGATGGAGAATTGGTTTCATTGCCGGTCCGGAATGGATTGTGAAAGCCTGCAATAAACTTCAGGGACAGTATACTTCGGGTCCTTGCTCAGTTTCTCAGAAGGCTGCTGAGGCTGCTTATACAGGTTCTCAGGCTCCGGTGGAAGAGATGCGTAAGGCTTTCGAACGTCGTCGTAACCTGATTGTGAAGTTGGCTAAAGAAGTTCCGGGATTTGAGGTGAATGTGCCGGAAGGCGCTTTCTACCTGTTCCCTAAATGCAGTTCTTTCTTTGGCAAATCTGTTGGGGATCGTAAGATTGAGAATTCGGATGATCTGGCGATGTATCTGCTTGAGGATGCTCATGTAGCTTGCGTAGGCGGTACTTCGTTCGGTGCTCCGGAATGCATCCGTATGAGCTATGCTACCAGCGATGAAAATATAGTTGAAGCGATCCGTCGCATCAAAGAAGCATTGGCTAAGTTGAAATAAGACTCTGCCAATCAGATAAAGGAGAAGGATGTATCGGTGAAAAGATGCATCCTTCTTTATTTTTAAGAGTATCCGGTTTCAATAGCCGGGTAGGGGTAAAAATCAATAAAGGCCGCTTTCCATCAGGAAAGCAGCCTTTATCTTGTTTTGGGGGATTGTATTATTCAGCTGGGTGAATTGCTTCAGAAGGACATACATCTGCGCAAGTACCACAGTCTGTACACTGTTCAGGATCAATTGAATAAATATCACCTTCAGAGATAGCGCCAACCGGACACTCGTCGATACAAGTTCCGCAAGCAATACAATCGTCACTAATTACGTAAGCCATTTTGTTTGATATTTTAATTATTAGTACTAATTTGTAGGTACAAAAATAGAGTTTTTAATCATTAGTTGGTATCGATTTTGATTAAAATGTTTTAATTTGTATATCTTCTAAATAAGGAAAACACTATTTTTGCATTGATTATTAAATACGTATGCAATTATGCCTTTAAATTTACCCGATAAGCTTCCTGCGATAGAACTATTGAAAGAGGAGAATATCTTTGTGATAGATAACTCCCGCGCAACACAACAGGACATCCGCCCGCTACGCATTGTCATCCTCAACCTGATGCCGTTGAAGATTACGACAGAAACAGACTTGGTGCGTCTGCTCTCGAATACTCCGCTTCAGGTGGAGATATCTTTTATGAAGATAAAGAGCCACACTTCGAAGAACACGCCGATAGAACACATGAAGACATTTTATACCGACTTCGACAAGATGAGGGACGATAAGTACGACGGTATGATCATTACCGGTGCGCCGGTAGAGCAGATGGATTTCGAGGAGGTGAATTATTGGAACGAAATAACGGAGATATTTGACTGGGCACGTACCCATGTCACCTCTACGCTCTATATATGCTGGGCCGCGCAGGCCGGTCTGTACCATCATTACGGTGTGCCCAAGTATGCACTGGGCAAGAAGATGTTCGGCATTTTCAAACATCGCACGTTGCTTCCGTTGCATCCCATCTTCCGCGGGTTCGATGATGAATTTTATGTTCCCCATAGCCGGCATACGGAAGTGCGGAAAGAAGATATACTAAAGGTGCCTGAACTGACATTGCTTTCGGAGTCGGACGATTCGGGAGTGTATATGGTGGTGGCTCGCAGTGGGCGTGAGTTCTTTGTGACGGGGCACTCGGAATATTCGCCGTTGACACTGGATACGGAATACCGCCGGGATGTGTCGAAAGGTCTGCCTATCGAGGTTCCTCGCAATTATTATGTAGATGATGATCCGGACAAGGGGCCGCTGGTGCGTTGGCGCGGACATGCCAACCTGTTGTTCTCCAACTGGCTGAACTATTTCGTCTATCAGGAGACTCCTTATAATATTGAAGATATCAGATGATAAAACAACGTAAGATAGAATTGCTGGCTCCGGCCAAAAACCTGGAATGCGGCATGGCTGCCATTGATCATGGGGCGGATGCCGTATATATCGGTGCGCCGAAGTTCGGTGCCCGTGCGGCAGCGGTCAATTCATTGGAGGACATAGCCGCTTTGGTGGAGTATGCCCATTTGTATAATGTGCGGATTTATGTTACGGTCAATACGATCCTGAAAGATGAAGAACTGAAGGAGACGGAGGAGATGATCCGGGCCCTGTACCGTGTCGGAGTGGATGCGCTTATTGTGCAGGATATGGGAATCACCGGTCTGGAGTTGCCGCCCATTCCGTTGCATGCGAGCACGCAGATGGATAACCGTACGGCAGAGAAAGTGAGATTTCTGGCCGATGCCGGCTTCCGCCAAGTGGTGTTGGCGCGTGAACTTTCGTTGCGGGAGATCGGCAAGATACACGAGGCTTGTCCCGACGTGCCTCTGGAAATCTTTGTGCACGGAGCGCTCTGTGTAAGTTATAGCGGGCAGTGCTACGTCAGCCAGGCTTGTTTCGGGCGTAGTGCCAACCGGGGTGAGTGTGCCCAGTTCTGTCGTTTGCCGTTCAGCCTGGTCGATTCGAACGACCGGGTGATTGCGAAGGACAAACATCTTCTTTCACTCAAGGATCTCAACCAAAGTGAGGAGCTGGAGGCTCTGCTCGATGCCGGTGCCTCTTCTTTCAAGATAGAAGGCCGGTTGAAGGACGTTTCGTATGTAAAGAACGTGACGGCCGCCTACCGCCAGAAGCTGGATGCCATCCTTGCCCGCCGCAAGGAGTATGTGCGTGCTTCTTCCGGCAGCTGCCGTTATGCTTTCAAGCCTCAGCTGGACAAGAGTTTCAGCCGTGGTTTTACGCATTATTTCCTGCACGGGCGCACCAGGGATGTTTTTTCGTTCGACACCCCCAAGTCGCTGGGAGAGGAGATGGGGACGATGAAAGAGGCCAGGGGGAATTATCTGACCGTGGCGGGATTGAAGTCGTTCAATAACGGTGACGGTGTTTGCTACATTGACGAGCAAGGCAAACTGCAAGGTTTCCGCATCAACCGTGTGGAGGGCAATAAGCTCTATCCGCAGGAGATGCCCCGCATCAAGCCCCGAACGGTGTTGTACCGTAACTTCGACCAGGAGTTTGAGAAGATACTCGCCCGCCGGTCGTCCGAACGCAAGATGGCCGTGGCCATCCGGCTGGCGGACACTGCCTTCGGATTCGCCCTGACGCTGACGGATGAGGATGATAACCGTGTGACCCTGTCGCTGCCGCGTGCGAAAGAGCCGGCACGTACGCCACAGGAAGAGAACCTGAAGACGCAGCTGGCTAAGTTGGGGAATACTCCTTTCGAAGCGGAACGTGTCGACATCGACTTCACGGAGAACTGGTTTCTGCCTGCTTCGGTATTGGCCGATTTCCGCCGGCAGGCGATTGAGAAACTGATTGCCGCCCGCCGTATCAACTACCGGAGAGAGCTGGCGGTGCTTAGGCCTACGACTCATGCTTTTCCGCAGACGACGTTGACCTATCTGGGAAATGTGATGAATGCGCGGGCTGCCTCTTTTTATGCCGGGCATGGCGTGGCAAGCATTGCTCCTGCTTTTGAACAGACGCCTGTGGAGAAAGCGGTGCTGATGTTCTGCAAACATTGCCTGCGCTACAGCATGGGCTGGTGTCCGGTTCATCAACGGGAACGTTCTCCGTATCGTGAACCCTATTATCTGGTATCGACGGACGGCAAACGCTTCCGCCTGGAATTTGACTGCCGGAACTGCCAGATGAAAGTGAGTGCCTTATGAAAATGAAGGGGCTCTGCGCGCGTCTGTGTTGTGCCGTGATAGGCTTTTTCCTGCTGGCGGCCTGCCATTATTCACCGCCCGATCTCACTGCCGAGGGGCTGGGGGAGAAAACAAAGGACTCTTTAGCTTATCTTTTCCGGTACCATTATACCTGGAACACGAATCTGGAGGTGCTGGACGACTCCGTCCGGTTGGAATATCTTCCGGTGAAGGATGCCTATGTCAGTCTGAACAAGGGTGACCGGGTGGTCGTGGCAGAGTTTTCCATTCATCCGCAGGACAGCGTGGACAGCGTATGGGTGAAGCTGGCCCACTCGCAGGACGTCCAGGGGTGGGTGCGCAACCGTGATCTGGTGCGCTCCTTCGTGCCCACCGATAGTATTTCGCAGTTTATCCACCTTTTCAGCAATACTCACGCTTCGTATTTCGTCATCATTTTCGCCCTCTTTGTCGGGGCCTACCTGCTCCGTGCTTTCATGAAGAAGCAGTTGCAGATGGTTTACTTCAATGATATCGACAGCGTCTATCCCCTTTTCCTCTGTCTGCTGATGGCGTTCAGTGCTACGGTTTACGAGACGATGCAGGTGTTTGTCCCCGATACCTGGGAGCATTTCTACTTTAATCCCACCCTTTCGCCGTTCAAGGTGCCTTTCATCCTTTCGGTTTTTCTGCTGAGCATCTGGTTGTTTATTGTCGTCACGCTGGCCGTGCTCGACGATTTGTTCCGCCAGCTCACTCCTGCCGCCGCCGTTTTCTATTTGCTGGGGCTGATGTCTTGCTGCATCTTCTGCTACTTCTTCTTCATCCTGACCACGCACATTTATATCGGTTACCTGTTTTTAGCTTGCTTCATCTGGCTTTTTGTGAAGAAGGTGCGTAGGAATTCCGGCTATAAATACCGCTGCGGAAACTGTGGGCAGAAACTCCGGGAGAAGGGGGTATGCCCGCATTGCGGGGCGATCAACGAATAAGATCTTCTCACCACAGAGGACACAGAGGACGCAGAGTTTTAATTCCGCTCGCCCTTGGAGGGTGGAGGACAGAGAAAAGAGAGAGAAAAAAACTACTCTGTGTCCTCTGTGTCCTCTGTGGTGAGAACAGTGAAAACTACGGTGCACCGTCGTCGGAAAAACGGTGCACCGCTCTTAAACAAACGGTGCACCGTTCTTGAGGAAACGGTGCACCGTTGTTTCCGCCCCCTTCGGGCGTCCTTCCGGAGGCGCAGGCTTCGGCGTCAGAACCGGCAGCGCACGTCTACCCCGAAGTGCACCGGACGGCCTTTTTGCATGAATCCGTTGCCCATTGATTCGAAATAGAACGCGGCATATTCCTTATCCAGTATGTTGCGTACCCAGAATCCGATCTGTCCGTTTCCCTTCTCCAGGCTGACACGTCCGTTCAGGGTTCCGTAGAACGACTGGCTGACGTTGTTCTGCTCCGTCCAGTAGATCCGTCCGACACCGTTGTAGTTCAAGTTCACCTGTACCCGGTCCAGCCAGTGGCGGGGAGCGATGCGGAAGACGTATTGCGCGCCCACGTTGAGCGTGTGTTTGGGGACGAAAGGCACGTAGTTGCCGTTATAGTTCTCTTTTTCTTGCAGGCTGCCGTCCTCCGTTTTCTGGCGGACGACGTAATCGGTGAACGTGGCATACGTATATCCGTAGTTAGCGTTCAGGCTGAGCGCGTCTGTCAGGCTGCTGCGCAGGGCGACTTCGGCGCCATAACTTCGGCTCTTGCCGGCATTGATGGTGATGCGTCCCAGTCCGCTTTCGGCAAACTGCGCTATCTGCTGGTCGCGCGTATCCATATAATAGGCGGCGAGGTCGGCCCAGAGACGGCCTTCCCACAGGGTGAGGTGCGCGCCCGCTTCGTAGTTCCACGAGTATTCGGGCTTATACGTGGTCGATGCCTTCACGTCGATCTTCTCTTCCGGCATCATCTGGCCGATCATCCCGGCGTATTTCTTGAACACGTCGCTTTCCATCATGGCGGTTTTCATCGAGTTCTTCAGTTCGCTCTGCACCAGGTCGGAGAACATCTGCACGTTGTATCCTCCCGAACGATAGCCGCGTGAAACCGTGGCATAGACGCTGTTCCCTTTCTGCCATTCATATTGCAGGGCGAATTTGGGGAGCAATTGCAGGTAATCGTTCTTCAGCTTGCCTTTGAAGGATGCCGGGGCCTTCATGTGCTGGTCCTTCAGGTTCAGCATGGGCGGCATGCTGATGCTGAAATCAAAGTCCATCGGGTCGCTGACGGAGTTGTACGTCATCGATATCTTTTCATAGTCCAGGCGCAGGCCGGCGGTAAAGGAGAGCCCTTCGGTGAAGAGGTTGTTGAATGTAGACTGGTGGTAGATCGCTCCGCTCAGTATCGGAGTGTCAAAGTTGCCGCTGACGCGGAGTGTCGGGTTGTTCACCGTCAGCGCCATCCGGGGGGCTTTGGGGCCTAAGTTGGCGAAGGCCTTGTTGGCGTTGCCCTCTATCACCTCTTTTACCCCGTCTTCTTTAAATATCACCGGTCCGTCCGTGTTCAGCCACTGATAGAAACCGAAGGCGCCCGTAGTCCATTGCCAGTTGCTTCCCGGTTTCGATTTCAGCATCACTTCCTCCGAGAGGGTGTTCAGCTTCTGCTTCTGAATCAGGTTGAACAGGTTCTTCTCCGTGAAGTCCTGGTCGAGAAACATGCGGTCGTTCAGGTTCTGGAATCCGGTTACGGCGCTCAGGATGAACTTCTGCGCCTGGTATTCTATGTTGACTCCCGCATTCAGCAGCCCGCGGCGGTAGGTGCTCTCGTCGTTGTACGAGATCTTGCCGATTCGTTCTTTTCGCGGATCGTCCTCTCTTTCCGCCGGGTCCACTCTTCCTGTGTAGAAGTACGGATATCCCCCTTCGTGGCTGTACTCGTAGCTGATGTTCAGGTCCAGCTTCAGGTTCTCGCCGGGCAGGTAAATGCCGCGGAACCGTCCGCCTGCTGCCTGACTCTTGTCTATTCTTTTGTTAAGGTAGGTATTCTTGAAAAATCCGCCGCCGTATTCGTAGAATCCGCCCGTTGAAAAAGCGAATTGATCCGATACACGATGGTAGTGGGTCACCGAAGCGTTGTAATTGTTGTAACTTCCGGCACCCAGACGGAGGTCGGTGCCCTGATAGCTGAAAGGCGATTTGGTGTGCACCTTGATCAGTCCGCCCATGGTGTTGCGCCCGTAGAGGGTCCCTTGAGGACCGCGCAGCACGTCGATGCGTTCGATGTCGGCGTAGTTGAAGTCGAACGCCGATTTGTCGATATAAGGTACGTTGTCCACGTACAACCCCACGGAAGGCGTGTTGATGCGTGAGCCGATTCCGCGGATATAGATGGCGGAAGTCAGCCTGGAACCATAGTCCGGTATGAAGATATTCGGCACAAGGGCAGTCAGGCTTTTGATGGAATTTACCTGGTTGGCCTGCATATCCTGCTGCGAGAGCATGGTGACTGCGGTCGGCAGCTCCCGTAGTTTGCGGTTTTCTTTCGGAGCGGCGATGACTACGATTTCTTCTACGTCTATCACCTTCAGTGTGTCCTTCGGCAGCTCCCCGGCCCATGTTCCGCTGGCCGAAAAGAGGGCAAGAGCAATAAGAATGCTGTTTTTCTTCATTTACTGTATCTTTTCATTGATTCGTTTGCAAAGATGCAGCAAAAAATGTTAAACGGCAATCCTCATTTATTAGGATATATCGGATTCACCACAGAGGACACAGAGGACACAGAGGGCGCAGAGTAAGGTATATAGTGAAATATAGGGTAGTGTATATAGGGTACACAGAGCGGACAAGGCGGACAGCGCCCACAGCGCAAACGATAACTCAAAATATCCTCTGTGCCCTCTGTGTCCTCTGTGGTGAATTCCCGGTTTATATCCTGTCCGCCTCCACGTATCCGTTCATCACCGCGTAGATGGTCAGTCCGGAGACCGACTTGATGCCTAACTTCTCGGTGATGTTCTTCCGGTGTGTGATCACCGTAGTCAGGCTGATATTCAGCTTGTCGGCGATTTCTTTGTTGATCAGCCCTTTGGTGATCAGCACCAGCACCTCGATCTCGCGTGCCGAAAGCTCGTGTCCGGTGGCGGCAGGCGGGGCAGGAGGCATGTCCTTCACCGGATAACCGTCGTGGTGCGCGTGCTGGTGGAGTTTCAGGATGTCCTTCACCAACCCCTCTTCCGTCTGGTAGATGTTGAGTATCGGGACGCCCGAAAGCTGGAATTGGTGACTGTCTCCCGCCAGTACGATGGTTTTCCGTTTCCGGGGGAGGAAGAAAGCATTATGCTCCACATATATCTGTGCGGAGATAAAGTAATGAGCGTACATGTCCGGCGTGTCGTCCATCAGTTCGCCGAAACCGGGAAACGTGCGGATGACTGCCATGGGGATCATCCTCTCCAGGATTGTTTTCAGTCCCAGGCTGGTGAGGGTGTTCGCCTCTACGATGGCTATTTCGGGTTGGTGATTCATCATAAGTCCTATTGATTCATAAATTGTGCTACTGCTTCTGCGCATCGTTCTCCATCGATTCCTGCCGAGACGATGCCCCCCGCATAACCGGCCCCCTCACCGCACGGGAAGAGTCCGCGCAGGGTGATGTGCTGCAATGTATCCTTGTCCCGCACGATGCGTACCGGCGATGAAGTCCGTGTCTCTACGCCTATCATCACCGCCTCGTTGGTGAGGAATCCGTGGCTGCTGCGTCCGAACTGCTGGAAACCCTGTGACAGCCGGCCGGTGATGAACTCCGGCATCCAGAAGTGCAGCGGAGAAGAGATAAGCCCCGGGCTGTACGACGATTCCGGTAAGTCGTAACTCAGCTTCCTGCGTGTGAAGTCTGCCATGCGCTGGGCGGGAGCCGTCTGTCGTCTGCCTCCTTGCAGCCAGCACTGGCGCTCCAGCTCTTCCTGAAAGCGCAGCACCGCCAGTTCGGGATGGCTCCCTTCTGCTTCATCGTTCATCGTTAACCGTTCGTCGTTCATGATGTCTTCCGGCTGTATCTCCACCACCATGCCCGAGTTGCTCCACCGGGAGCCACGGTTGGAGGGCGACATTCCATTGACCACCACCTGCTCCGGCCCGCTGGCGGCAGGTACGATAAATCCTCCCGGACACATGCAGAAGCTGTATACCCCCCGGCCTTCCACCTGTGTGACGAAACTGTATTCGGCTGCCGGCAGGTATTTCCCTCTCCCGTTCCGGTTGTGGTATTGGATCTGGTCTATCAGTCCTGCCGGATGTTCCAGGCGTACCCCGACGGCAATGCCTTTCGCCTCGATGGGCACCTTGTTGGCCGCCAGCCATCGGTATACATCCCGTGCCGAGTGCCCTGTCGCCAGAATGACGGGTCCGAGGAATGTCTTGCCCGTCTGGGTTTCAATGCCTTTCACCTCCCCCTTCTCGATGATCAGTGCGTCCATCCGGGTTTCGAAGTGCACCTCACCGCCACATTCGATAATCGTATGACGCATGTTCTCTATCACCCGTGGCAGTTTATCCGTACCGATGTGCGGATGGGCGTCCACCAGGATGGCGGTGGAAGCCCCGTGCTGGCAAAATACGTTCAGTATCTTGTCCACGTTTCCCCGCTTTTTGCTCCGGGTATATAGTTTCCCGTCCGAGTAAGCGCCTGCTCCCCCTTCACCGAAACTATAGTTCGACTCCGGGTCTACCCGGTGCTCCCGGCTGATTTGTGCCAGGTCCTTCTTGCGTTCGCGTACATCTTTGCCACGCTCTACGACGACGGGACGCAGCCCCAGTTCTATCAGTCGCAGTGCGGCAAACAATCCGCCGGGTCCGGCGCCCACAACAATTACCTGTGGCTTGTCTTCCACCTTATTATATATAGTACGTTCGTATTCATCATCCGTCGGCATTTCATTGAGGTATACCCGCACTTTCAGGTTGACGAAGATGGTGCGTTGCCGGGCGTCTATGCTCCGTTTCAGTATGCGGAGAGAGGTTACATCACGCAGGTTCAGCCCTTTCTCCTGAGAAAGGTATGTCTTGAGTTGCTGCTCGTTGGCGGCAATTTCAGGGAGGATTCGTAGTTGGTATTCTTGTATCATAGGTTCACCACAGATTACACGGATTAACACAGATTGTTATTTTAAATAACATACCGTTTAATTCCGTTTTGAAGGTTTGTTATATTGAAGTTGATTAATAGTCCTAAATGGTGTTTGGACAATTTTAAATAGGTCATTATTTGAGCCGTATGAATGGGGAGTAAGGCTTCTACGGATTTAAGCTCAAGAACAATCTGCCTCTCTACCAGTATATCCATGCGATACCCGTTATCTAATTTCATTTCTTTGTAATAAACAGGTAGTTCTTTCTGTCTTTCATATTTTATACCTGCTTTATCGAACTCGTAGCATAGGCATGCTTCATAGGTACTTTCTAAAAGTCCCACTCCTAAAGTCCTGTGAACTTCATAGGCACATCCTATGATTTTATATGATAGTTCGTTTATATTCTCCATCTTGATAATCTGTGTTAATCCGTGTAATCTGTGGTGAACTCATCCGAAGAGTCCCCGGAACGCCTCTTCCACCTTTCTCACCGGCACCAGTTCTATCTTTAGCTTCTTCATGTCGATTCCCTGCATATTATACTTAGGCAGGATAAACCGTTTGAATCCAAGCTTCTCGGCTTCACCGATACGTTGTTCGATTCGGTTCACCGGACGGATTTCACCGGACAACCCGATTTCACCTGCCATACAGACTTCCGGTTCAATGGCGGCATCCATATTGGACGAAAGGATGGCACTGATAACAGCCAGGTCGATGGCAGGGTCGTTCACCTTCAGCCCCCCGGCAATATTTAGAAAGACATCTTTCTGTGCTAACTTGAAGCCGACACGTTTCTCAAGCACAGCCAGCAGCATGTTCATGCGGCGGATATCGAATCCGGTTGCCGAACGTTGCGGATTGCCGTAAACGGCAGAACTGACAAGTGCCTGTGTTTCTATCAGGAACGGCCTGACTCCTTCGATGGCAGATGCGATGGCTACCCCGCTCATGCCTTCGTGATCTTGCGATAGCAACAGCTCCGATGGGTTGCTGACCTGGCGAAGCCCGTCTTGCCGCATCTCGTAAATACCCAGTTCGGCCGTACTGCCAAAGCGGTTCTTGATGCTGCGCAGGATGCGGTACATATAATGCTGGTCCCCCTCAAACTGGAGCACGGTGTCTACGATGTGTTCCAGTACCTTCGGACCGGCAATGCTGCCTTCTTTGTTGATATGCCCGATCAGTAATACCGGAGTATGCGTCTCTTTGGCAAAACGGAGAATGGAGGCCGAGCACTCCCGCACTTGCGCGATACTTCCCGGCGAAGACTCGATGCTTTCGGTGGATATGGTCTGTATGGAGTCGATGATTACCAGGTCCGGACGTGTATTCTTAATGTGCACATAGATCTGCTCCAACGACGTTTCGCACACAATCAGGCAGTCGCTCGACGTTTGTGTCAGTCGGTCCGCGCGGAGCTTCAGTTGCCTTGCACTCTCTTCTCCGGAGATGTAGAGTATCCTGCGTTCGGGCATGTGGAGCACGGTTTGAAGTACCAGAGTCGATTTTCCGATACCCGGTTCGCCACCGATCAGCACCAGTGATCCCGGCACCAGTCCGCCGCCCAGTACCCGGTTCAACTCCTCGTCGTGCATGTCGATGCGGGGTTCCTCGTCCGCTTCGATCTCGTTCAGGGTGACAGGTTTGGCTTTAGGCGATTCGATGCCCGATACCGGACGTTTATTCGGAACCTCCTTGCGTACGATTTCTTCTACATAAGTATTCCACTCGCCACACGAAGGACACTTGCCCACCCATTTGGGTGATTCCTGTCCGCAGTTACTGCATACATAAACGGTTTTCTCTTTTGCCATTGATCTCTTGATAAATAGGTCTCAAAGTTACGCATTTCGTCTTTTTCTGCCAAACAGAATATAGCTTTTGACTTTTGAATGCCGGGAAGCCGTTATTCTTTTGGATACAGCATCTGGCCGATTGTCAGCGAAATGAACGGATTGCTGACTCAATGTCGCCTATTGGCCGGCTTCGCTGACAAGCTTTGTGCGATAAGATTGCATTCCGGAAATGGAACTTGAATAAATATTCCCAAATAACTGCATATTCCGCATTTCCGTCGTTAGTTTATTCGGTTTTAGGGCTCCAGGTTATTAACTTCGTTGCGGTAAGATGCTAACTTCATAGCGGCAGGATGTTAACTTCGTGACGGCACAATGTTAACTTCGTGCAAGTAGAGTGTCAACTTCCTGCCGGCAGAGGCTTCGTTTCCTGAAAAGAGAGCCTCTGCCGGGGAGAGATTGTACTTCTTGTAGCGCTGGTTGGTTATGGATCTTGATTGGGCTGAAGCTGTTGAAAAGATGGTATTTGGTAACTATATCCGTCTGAATCGGGCAGAAAAGACTTCTTCACTTTCTTCTTGTTTGAGAAAAACGCGTTTCAGTATCAATCTGATTGTCTCTTAAACGAAATGACGGCGTTTTTTGAACCATTCTTTATCCTGTGCCCGGAATAATGGATTCTGAGCTCTTAGGAATATCGTTTTGACAAAAAGATAATTGCTTCTTTTATTGCCGGCGGATCTGTTTGGATACTGGGTGCTGTTATTTTATTCTGTAGGTTTTGAGTAAATTCGATTGGTAAATATTATCTTTGTTTGGATAATTATAAAAGCATGACACTATGACGATTGCAGTTGATTTTGACGGAACGATAGTGACGGACCGCTATCCCGGCATTGGTAATGAAATTCCTTTTGCGGTGGAAACCTTGAAGTTGTTGCAACAAGAGCACCACAGACTTATTTTATGGAGTGTGCGCGAAGGCAAACTACTGGACGAGGCCGTGGCATGGTGCAAAGAAAGAGGGGTGGAGTTTTATGCCGTTAACAAGGAATACCCCGAACAAAAACTTCAGGATGACGGATTCTCCAGGAAACTGAAAGCCGATCTCTTTATTGACGACCGTAATGTGGGAGGACTGCTCGATTGGGGTATTGTATACCGGATGATAAAAGAACACAAAACGTACCGGGATATTTATGCTTCAGGAGATGATGTCCTGAAAAAGAAAAAGAGAGGGTGGTTTTAAGAGAATGCCGTTTGTGCAGAGTTTACGTCTGCCGTCGTAACAGCATTCTCTTTTGAAAAGATGAAATGAAAAGTTGGTATTATTGATGATACGTTTAATGGGTATGTCCATATCCGTAACCGTATCCGTATTTCTTCTCTGACAGATTACCACCGTTTACAATCAGTGAAATGTGGTTTAACCGTCCTGTACGTTCCGTATTCACAATCTCAGGCAATACATTCTTGTAGGTATAATTTATGCGACAAACGTATAGTGTGAAATCCGTCACTTTGCTTAAGCTCAGCGTATCACTGGCTAAGCCGGTAGGTGCTGAGTCTACAATGATATAGTCGAAGTGCTTCCGGAAGTAAGTAAAGGCATCCTTCAGTCTTTCCCTTTCCAAGAGTTCTGCCGGATTGGGAGGAACAGGACCCGATGGAACCACGGATAACAGTTCGTGTACCCCCGATGGATAAATGATACTTTCCGGTTTTACCTCGTTTCCGGCAAGGAAATTCGTTATTCCTTGCCGGTTCTGAATATGAAAATGCTCTGCTAACCGGGGGCGTCTGATGTCTAAACCGACAATGAGTACCCGGCATCCGAGAAAAGCAAAGGAAAGGGCTAAGTTGATACTGATGAAGCTCTTGCCCTCTCCGCTGGTGGACGAGGTAATGAGTATGCACTTCTCGTCTCCTTTTTCCGTCAAGAAACGCAGGTTGCTTCGCAGTCGGCGGAAAGACTCTTCCATAAGCCCGTTCTTGCCTTCGGTCACACCGATTTGTTCTTTATCGAGGGGAATCGTCCCTACTATGGGAAGTTGTATGGCTTCTACCTCGGATATTGATGAAATCTTGGTACGGAACATGTCTTTGAACAGAATCAGTGCTATGGTCATGATGCAAGCCATAAACAAACTTCCTGCATAAATCATCGGACTCTTGGGGGCAATGGGAGCATCGGCGGTTAACGGTGCGTCGATCACCCTTGCTTTATTTATGGTTGCCGCCAAAGAGATGGTGGCCTGTTCGCGCCGTTCCAATAGCATCAGATACAGGTTAGCCTTGATCTGCTGTTGGCGGTCTATGTTATTGAACTCTCTCTCCTGTTTGGGCATGTTGCCAATACGTGAATTGAAATAGTTCGTCTTGCGTATGATATCCTTGCGGGCAATCTCGAGTCCCTCTTTGACTCCCGTGACAGATGACAAGATGTTTTTTCGCAAAGCCGTGATGTTTATATTTTGGTTTACGATGGTAGGATTGTCCGGCTTCATGGTATTCAACAGGCGTTCACGTTCCAGTAGTTCCTTATTGTATTCGTTAATCAGACGCATCAATTCCATGTCCGAAATCCCGGTATTTACCGGCAATAGGGAGAAGTGATACTGTTCATCTTTCAGATAATCGTAGATGTAGGTGGTCATGTTCAATTGGGTTTCCACTTCCAGCAGTTTCTTTTCGTATTCGTTGTTGGTGTTCAAGTCGAGATCCATGTTCGTTTTAAGATCGATCAGTCTTTCCTTTTCTTTATACTGTTCCAGATGTTTTTCTACAAATCCCAATTCACGGCTGATGCTGTCCAGCCTTTCCTCCAGAAAGATCAATGTATTTCCTGTTACCTTATTCTTGTCGTTCATGGCATCGCGGTTGTAGACTTCTATCAGTTTGATAAGAAATGCTTCTGCCCGCTTCTTATCTGTATCTTTGAAAGTGAGGCTGATGATGGATGTCTTTTTCGAAGTTGTGGCAACGGTCAGCTTTTGCAAGTAATGGTTTACTGCGTCTGTCGGCCGGCAGATATTTACCTTGACGGTCCGGTCGAAAGTTCTATTGGAAAGTAACTCCAAGGTACATAATCCTGCCAGAGTCTTTATGGTTGCGGGAAAGGTGGTGAAAGATTCTGTCAGGCAAATGTCATGCAGGGCACTCCGCGCTTCATAATGATCGCCCATTTTCTCTATTTGTATCAGCAGTGCCTCCTGTAAAGTATCCATTGCGGCTTTCTCCAACGTCACGCTGATGGGAGGGGTGGTGGTCTCCGTATATCCGAGTCCTTCCTTTATTCTATAGCTCGTGTGCATATTCAGTTCGTTGATGACTTGCAATAATATGGATCTTGAACGCAATATTTCCAGTTCGTCTTCTATCTGAGTATTTGTTGCCGCCATATTGGACGGAGATACTTGATTAAACAGATCGTTGATTGCTTTGTCGCTTCCTTCAGAATCTTTGATCACTACCGAGGCTGAAGCCTGGTATACCGGTGTGGTGATGTGTACATAGATATATGCGCCTGTCAGTGCGACAGCGATTGCTATCAGGAACCACCTCCAGTGTACTATGACTTTATAGAATAGTTCGATTAAGTCTATTTCCTGTTCTTGTTGTTTCTGTTCGTTTTCCATGGGGCGTAATTTGTTTTGTTATCTTAATATGGTCACAATCAGTCCGGCCATTGATATTAATATAGATGTAATAGAAATCAGCAGATTGGTGGAAGAACCGATATTGGCTCCCTGTGTTTTGGCTTTATTGGGTTCCACATATACAATGTCGTTCTGGTGCAGATAAAAATCGGAAGAGTGGATGACGTTTACATCATTGAGGTTGACGGTGATTAATCGTTGCCGGTTGTTTTCTTTGCGGATGATGCGTACGTTGTTCCGTTTGCCATAGATGGTAAGGTCACCTGCCATTGCTATTGCTTCAAGAAGATTCACCTGTTCATTGTTTACCGTATATATGCCGGGATGGTTTACTTCTCCGATTACGGAGATTTTATAATTCACCAGGCGCACCGTAACAATGGGCTGTTCTTTCAGATAGCGTTTCAGTTTCTCGGCGATCATATCCGAAATCTCCTGGGTTGTCATTCTCTCTACCTTTAACTCTCCAAGTACGGGTAAGGTAATCCTTCCCTCACTGTTCACCAGATAGTTTTGCAGGATCGGTTGGCTCGTCGAGTTGGTGGTATTAAGCTCGTTTTGTGATGTGGGTACTATTAAATTGAAAGGGAGGGCCGCTTCCGGTTCGGAGCAGCTAATGGAAATCGTAAGCAAATCTTTCGGCATGATACGGGCATTGAACTCTACAGGAGCATTGTTCTGCTCCGTACCTAACTGCTGTAAATAAGCTACTCGTTTGCTTGAGGAACATGATGTGCAGAGAATGCACCAAAATAACGCTGTCCATACGGTTTCTTTCATCATTGTATATCGCTGCCCGTCATTCCCCGAACCGGCGTTTGAGTAAATAAAAAAAGCGTGGGAACTGTTGCTGTTATCTGTCAAAGAGGCATCGCCAAACGCCTGAGTATAGATAATAAAGACAACAGCCCACGCCCAATTATATACTATTGAAGGATATACATTGAGCATGAGCGTTTTGTTGCCTATTATTCTTATACTCCTCTGAAATTGGCGATTTCCTTTGACAAGAATAATATGGTAAACGCTTCTAACTACTTAAATATGTTTAGTTTAAAAGATACATCAACGCTCTCTAAACTGAGTGCAAAAATAATCAATAATTTATAAAAGGCAATAATATTGATTCTTTATTTCATCATAAGTCCGGTTTAACTTTTTTCTTTTATGGAATTTGCCATAAACAGGAGGCGATAGAAAGAAGGAAGCGGTTCCCGGTAAGATGGAAAGAGGACGGCATGGAGCTTGCTATTCTACATTTTTTATCCTCTTTCGGAGCTTATCTGTATTTTTATCGCAAAATAATCGCAAAAAGTGATAGATTGAATGAAATTATTCTTATTTTTGCAACATCTTATCAAAATCAAAAGTAGAAACAGAGACAATGATGCATTACTATCCACATACAGTCACATCGATGTGTATCCTGATGATCGGGACACAGGGGACAATGGGGATGACCCTTAGGGGTTAATATATAGTATGATGTGTATCTACGTGATTCACGCTTACAGGAAGTAAGCAAAACTCAATTTTATATTTTATTATTTGTATCAACAAAAGTGGTTTTGTATGCCTTAAGGAGCGTACAAAGCATTCCATTAAATAAGTATCTGCATGAAAGTAATGAAATTCGGCGGAACGTCCGTAGGTTCCGTGAACAGCATTTTAAGCGTAAAGAAAATCGTAGAGTCTGCCGGTGAGCCGGTAATCGTTGTAGTGTCCGCATTGGGCGGGATCACTGACCAGTTGATTAGTACTTCCCGAATGGCCGCCACCGGCGATGCAGCTTACGAAGGGGCATATCGGGAAATAGTACGCCGTCACGAAGAAATGGTAAAGGGAGTGATTCCTGCCGGAGAAACTCAAACTTTGTTGCACTATCAGGTGAATGAATTGCTTGATGAACTGAAAGATATTTTTCAGGGCATTTATCTGATTAAAGACCTTTCTCCGAAAACATCCGATACCATTGTCAGCTATGGTGAACGCCTGTCTTCACTGATTGCGTCACGGCTGATTCAGGGGGCTGTGTGGTTCGATTCACGCACTTTTATCAAGACAGAAAAGAAACACAATAAGCATACACTGGATACGGAACTGACCAATCGGTTGGTGCGGGAGGCTTTCAAAGAGATTCCACAGGTATCACTCGTACCGGGATTTATTTCTTCTGATAAGGTTTCGGGAGACGTGACCAATCTGGGACGCGGTGGCTCCGACTATACTGCCGCCGTTATTGCTGCAGCCCTCGATGCTGCCAGCCTGGAGATATGGACTGATGTGGATGGCTTTATGACTGCCGATCCGCGGGTGATCAGTACGGCCTACACCATCAGTGAGCTGACCTATGTTGAAGCGACGGAGCTCTGTAACTTCGGTGCAAAAGTGGTTTATCCGCCTACCATCTATCCGGTGTGTCACAAGAATATACCGATTCTGATTAAAAACACATTCAATCCGGATGGGCAGGGAACGGTGATCAAGCAGAATGTAGACCATACGAAGAGCAAGGCCATCAAAGGTATTTCGTCTATCAACGACACGAGCCTGATTACGGTGCAAGGTTTGGGTATGGTGGGGGTGATCGGTGTAAACTACCGCATCTTTAAGGCGTTGGCAAAGAACGGCATCAGTGTGTTCCTCGTTTCGCAGGCTTCCTCAGAGAACAGTACCTCTATCGGTGTGCGTAATGCCGATGCCGATCTGGCTTGTGAGGTGCTGAACGAAGAGTTTGCCAAAGAGATCGAGATGGGTGAGATCTCGCCTATCCAGGCAGAAAAGAACCTGGCTACCGTGGCTATCGTAGGTGAGAATATGAAACATACACCGGGTATTGCCGGAAAGCTGTTCGGCACGCTGGGACGGAATGGCATCAATGTGATTGCCTGTGCGCAGGGAGCGTCCGAAACCAATATATCGTTTGTGGTCGATTCAAAATCACTGCGTAAATCGCTGAACGTGATCCACGACTCTTTCTTCCTCTCGGAATACCAGGTGCTCAACCTCTTTATCTGCGGTGTGGGTACGGTGGGTGGAAGCCTTGTCGAACAGATACGCCAGCAACAGAAGAAACTGATGATGGAGAATGGGCTGAAACTGCATGTGGTGGGTATCATCGATGCGACGAAAGCGATGTTCAGCCGTGCCGGATTCGACTTGGGCAACTATCGTGAGGAGTTGAAAGAGAAAGGAACCGACAGTTCGCTGGACACTATCCGCGAAGAGATTATCGGCATGAACATATTCAACTCGGTATTTGTGGATTGTACGGCCAGTCCGGACATCGCCTCTTTGTATAAGGATTTCCTGCAACACAACATCTCTGTGGTGGCGGCCAATAAGATCGCTGCTTCGTCGGCTTACGAGAATTACCGCGAACTGAAGCTGATAGCCCGTCAGCGTGGTGTGAAATATCTGTTTGAAACCAACGTGGGTGCCGGACTTCCGATTATCAATACCATCAATGACTTGATACATAGCGGTGACAAGATCCTGAAAATCGAAGCCGTCCTTTCGGGCACACTGAACTATATCTTCAATAAGATCAGTGCCGATGTGCCTTTCAGCCGTACCATCAAGATGGCGCAGGAGGAACGCTACTCCGAACCTGATCCGCGTATCGACCTTAGTGGCAAGGATGTGATCCGTAAGCTGGTGATCCTGGCCCGCGAAGCCGGATATAAGCTGGAGCAGGAAGAGGTTGAAAAGAACCTGTTTGTGCCGAACGACTTTTTCGAAGGTTCGCTGGAAGACTTCTGGAAGAAGGTACCCAGTCTGGATGCTGACTTCGAAGCCCGCCGCAAGGTGCTCGAAAGCGAGAATAAACATTGGCGTTTCGTTGCCAAGCTGGAAAACGGTAAGGCATCCGTAGGCTTGCAGGAAGTGGACCGCAACCATCCTTTCTACGGACTGGAGGGCAGCAACAACATCATCCTGCTGACTACCGAGCGCTATAAGGAATACCCGATGATGATTCAGGGATACGGTGCGGGTGCCGGAGTGACAGCCGCCGGTGTGTTTGCCGACATCATGAGTATTGCAAACGTATAAAAAAGAAGCTTATGAAACACATCATCCTGTTAGGCGATGGAATGGCCGACTGGCCTGTGAAATCGTTGGGAGGCAAGACGCTCCTGCAATATGCAAAAACGCCTTATATGGATAAACTGGCCCGCATGGGACGGGTCGGACGGTTGGTGACCGTAGCCGACGGGTTTCATCCGGGAAGTGAAGTAGCCAACATGTCGGTTCTGGGATACAATCTTCCGCAGGTGTACGAAGGGCGCGGGCCGCTCGAGGCCGCCAGTATCGGTGTAGATCTGCAGCCGGGCGAGATGGCGATGCGTTGCAACCTGATTTGTACGGAAGGGGATATCCTGAAGAACCATTCGGCCGGGCATATCACCACGGAAGAGGCGGATGTGTTGATTCAATATCTTCAGGAGAAGTTAGGTGACGACCGGGTACGGCTTCATACCGGTGTGCAATACCGTCATTTGCTGGTGGTGAAAGGGGGGAACAAGCAGCTGGACTGCACTCCGCCGCACGATGTGCCTTTAAAGCCTTTCCGTCCGCTGATGGTGAAACCGCTGGTGCCGGAGGCCGAAGAGACAGCCGGCTTGCTCAACGAACTGATCCTGAAGTCGCAGGAACTGCTGAAGGATCATCCGCTGAACCTGAAGCGGATGGCCGAAGGCAAGGACCCTGCCAACAGTATCTGGCCGTGGAGTCCCGGTTATCGTCCGCAGATGGAACGTCTGTCCGATACATTTCCGCAAGTGAAGAGGGGAGCCGTAATCTCGGCTGTCGATCTGATCAACGGTATCGGATATTATGCCGGACTGCGCCGCATCGCGGTGGAAGGGGCGACGGGACTGTACGACACCAACTATGAGAATAAGGTGGCCGCCGCATTGGAAGCCTTGAGGACGGATGACTTTGTCTATCTGCACATCGAAGCCAGTGACGAAGCCGGGCACGAAGGTGACGTAGCACTGAAGTTGCGGACCATCGAGAACCTGGACAGCCGTGCCGTAGGCCCTGTCTACGAGGCGGTGAAGGATTGGGACGAACCGGTGGCCATCGCCGTATTGCCCGACCATCCCACTCCTTGCGAGCTGCGCACGCATACTAATGAACCGGTACCGTTTTTCATCTGGTATCCGGGCATCGAACCGGACAGTGTGCAGACTTTCGATGAGATAGCAGCCGTGGAGGGCAGCTACGGACTGATGAAGGAGGATGAGTTTATTAAAGAGTTTATGAATCATTAGCGAATACGGTTCACCACAGAGGACACTGAGGACACAGAGTTTTAATCTCTTGCTTTTCAGTGTATTTAAGAGAAAGATATTCTCTGTGTCCTCTGTGGTGAGTTCAAAACCATAACAAAAGTATCTATGAAATATTATAGCACAAACAAGCAGGCACCGCTTGCTTCACTTGAAGAAGCAGTGGTAAAAGGGCTTGCTTCCGATAAGGGCTTATTTATGCCCATGACCATCCGGCATTTGCCGCAGGAGTTTTACGACGAGATAGACAGCCTTTCTTTTCAGGAGATCGCATATCGGGTGGCGGATGCCTTTTTTGGCGAAGATGTCCCGACGGAAATATTGAAAGAGATCGTTTATGACACATTGAACTTTGATGTTCCGCTGGTACAGGTTAAGGACAACATCTACTCACTGGAGCTTTTCCACGGTCCCACGCTTGCCTTTAAGGATGTGGGCGGACGGTTTATGGCCCGTTTGCTGAGCTACTTTATCCGCAAGGAAGGCAGGAAGCAGGTGAATGTGCTGGTGGCTACCTCCGGAGATACGGGCAGTGCCGTGGCCAATGGCTTTCTGGGAGTGGAAGGCATCCATGTGTATGTGCTCTATCCGAAGGGAAAGGTGAGTGAGATACAAGAAAAACAGTTCACTACGCTGGGGCAGAACATCACGGCACTCGAAGTGGACGGCACTTTCGACGACTGTCAGGCGCTGGTGAAAGCGGCCTTTATGGATAGTGAACTGAACGAGCGGTTGTTGCTGACTTCGGCCAACTCCATCAATGTGGCCCGTTTCCTGCCGCAGGCTTTCTATTACTTCTACGCTTACGCACAGTTGAAACGGGCGGGACGGGCAGCAAATGCCGTCATCTGCGTGCCGAGCGGAAACTTCGGAAACATTACGGCAGGCTTGTTCGGTAAGAAGATGGGGTTGCCCATCCGGCGTTTTATCGCTGCCAATAACAGGAATGATATTTTCTATCAATACTTGCAGACGGGGCGGTACAATCCTCGTCCGTCGGTTGCTACCATTGCCAATGCGATGGATGTGGGCGATCCGAGTAACTTTGCCCGTGTACTCGATCTGTATGGTGACTCGCATGCGGCTGTCGCAGCCGAGATTTCCGGTGCGACGTATACCGACGGGCAGATCCGTGAGACTGTGAAAACCGTATGGCAGGAGACCGGCTATCTGCTCGATCCCCACGGTGCATGCGGCTTCCGTGCCTTGGAAGAGGGCTTGCAGCCGGGTGAGACAGGTGTCTTCCTGGAGACGGCCCATCCGGCAAAATTCTTGCAGACGGTTGAGGCCATCATCGGTACTGAGGTCGAGATACCTGCCAAGCTCCGGGCATTTATGAAAGGTGAGAAGCAAAGCTTGCCGATGACGAAGGAGTTTGCCGATTTCAAGAGCTACCTGCTGGGCAGGTAGAAACTCACCCCTAAGGGCACAGGGTGACACATGAGGGCACAGGGTGACGCAGACGATTTAGGTCATGGATTATTGACGTGAATACTCTGTGCCGCTCTGTGCCCTCGGTGGTGAAATATGCTTTTTCCCCCGCCGCCGGCTTTTCCCCCGGATTCGCTTCCGCGCGCACGCGGTTTTTTTTCGTTCCACATGCGGGTGAAAGTCGGTTCTTGTATAAAACTAAATAACTGGAATCCGCTTCCCGCTCCGGGCTTTATCGCCCTCCTTTTCCCGAACTTTCCGCTGCCTCTTTTGTTGTACCCCAATAAAACCTAACCCCTCGTGTATGATGAAGAATAAAAAAGTGGAGGCCAATCTGAGCATGGTGGTGTCCAAAACCTTTAGCGGATTGAATATGAATGCGTTGAAATACCTGCTTCCCGTGTGGGTCAGCCCTCTTTCGGGAGTGGCCCTCCGGTGCGTGTTTGCCGCCGTTGCTTTCTGGATCATCGGAATGTTTGTCAAGCCCGAGACTTCTACCCGCAAAGAAAAGATCTACCTTTTCCTCCTTGGTGCGTTGGGCATTTACGGTTTTATGTTTCTCTATCTGGTGGGGCTGAGTAAGACGACCCCCGTCTCCAGTTCCATTTTCACCAGTCTCCAGCCCATTTGGGTGTTTGTCATCGCCGTTGTCTTTTTCAAAGAGAAAATCAGCGTCCTGAAGGTTGCCGGCATCTCCCTCGGACTTGGCGGTGCCATCCTCTGTATCCTGGCACAAAAGAGTGACGACTTGGCTTCGGACGCCCTGACGGGGAACGTGCTATGCTTGTTGAGTTCGATTGCCTATGCCATCTATCTGGTGGCGAGCAACCGTATCCTGAAATCGGTCGGGATGTTTACGGTGCTGAAGTATACCTTTGCCGGAGCGGCCTTTTCGAGCATTCTGGTCTCTGCCATCACCGGTTTTCACGCACCGGTATTTTCTGGACCGGTGCATTGGTTTCCGTTGTCCGTTCTCCTGTTCGTTCTGATTTTCCCTACGGTCGTCAGTTATCTGCTGGTGCCCATAGGACTGAAATATCTGAAGACTACCGTAGTCGCCATTTATGGTTATCTGATTCTGATGGTGGCCACCATCGTTTCCCTGTTGGTCGGGCAGGACCGCTTCAGCTGGGCGCAGACCATTGCCATCGGCATGATATGCATCAGTGTCTATCTGGTCGAGGTGGCGGAAACGAAGGAGAAACCTCTCAGTAATTCAGATAAACCAGGTAGTCTCCCTCCGCATGGATCGTGAATTCGTCACCTGTCGCCTCGTTCAGTGTCCCTTGCCACCAGTTGTCGAAGTCGCTGAGCGGGTATACCAATCCCTCTCCTCTGAGTCCGGTGGCACCGAAGTTAAAGACAGAAACCTGTTGTCCGGGGCGTGATTTGAAAGTGTTCCGTCCCGATGCGGGGACGAACATGCCATGATCGGTCAGCATCGTCACCTGTGCTCCCACCTTCATATAATCCACCAGCAGGCTGATGTTTCCCAATGTATGGTCTTCCCGTTTGCCGGTTGCACCTACAAGGATGATCACCTTCTTGCCTTGGTCCAGCAGGAAATGGACCGCTTTGGTCTGATCGTTCGTCTCCTGGTCGTCTATCTGATGGAATATTTCCCTGAAACGGTCTTTATTCTCCGCCGAGAGGGAGTCCCCGTCACCGATGATGGCATTCGGGATGAATCCCCGGCGGATGTGTTCATCGGCCGATCCGTCACAGCATACCACATAGGGAGCCATGATCAGCATGGTTTCGGGCATGGAGTGGGTTGGATATTCGCCGTTGCCCAGTATCACGGCATCCATATCGATATCATTTACTTTCATAGTGCATCATTTGTTTCCATTTAAAGTAGCCAAAGATAGCAATTATTGAGTAAAGTCCGTAAAGGGCGGATGTGAAATAAAGCTCTTTGTAGATGTAGAGTCCGCAGCATACCACGTCGACCAGTATCCATGCCCACCATTGTTCTACGTATTTGCGCGCCAGCATCCACATGCCGATGATGCTCAGTGCCGTGGTAAACGAATCGAGCCAGGGTACGTTGCTGTCCGTGAACCGGATCAGTATCCAGGCAATGCCGAGGAAGGCTGCTAAGAATACCGCGGTCAGCGGAAGATACCTTTTCAGCGGAGTATGTGTGATGGGGAGTTCGGCTTTCGACTCTCGGCCGGCACCCCGCATCCAGACAATCCATCCGTAAACGGCCGCCAGCAGATAGTAGATGTTGATTCCGAAGTCGGCATACAGTCCCGCCCGGTAGTAGACGAAGATGTAGATGGCAGGCATGATGATGCCCGCTATCCAGAGGTAAATGCTGGCACGGTATTCCAGCCAGAGATAAATCAGCCCGATCAGGGTACCTGTGATTTCGAGGTAGTTCATGGCTTAAAAGCGGATGGAAATGTTACCCATTACGTTCGTTCCGGCCTGTGCGGCGTAGCCGGCATAGTTGTAACGCTCTACCTCTCCTTTTACTATCTTATAACCGCTGCCTGCATATCCGTTGTTTTCGTACTCGGCATTGAAGAGGTTGTAGATGGTGAATCCTGCCGTAACCGACTTTACGTGAGGGAGCTTGAAGGTGTAAGCCAGGTTGAGGTTGCTCACGAAATAGGCGTCCAGCGTCTGGTCAGCCTGTCTGGCATTGCTCATGTACTGCTTGCTGACGTATTGTGATTGCAAGGCGGCCTCGAATCCCCGGTAGCTGAACGAGAAGCGGTTGTTCAGGATCAGGTCCGGCGAGAAGGCAATCGGTGTATTTCCGTGGCTGACCTCGATCGGATTCTTCCATTCGTCTTCATACAGTTTTTCGGTGAAGTTCTTCACCCGGTTTTTGCTCAGTGTACCATTGATGTCCCACTGGAACCATTGGCAGGGCTTCACACCCAGCATCAGTTCCACTCCCATCCGGTAACTGTCGGGCACGTTGCGCGCCATAGCCTCGCCTATCTCGTTCAGCTCTCCGGTCAGTACCAACTGGTCTTTGTAGTCCATATAATAGAAGTTGGCCCCGGCGCTCAGCCAAGTATTCCGGTAGGTATATCCCAACTCATAGTCGAGTAGTTTTTCCGCCTTTGGATACTCGTCCGCGTTGCCGTCGGTATAGTTGTTCCGTGTCGGTTCCTTCTGGGCGATGGAGAACGATGCGTAAACCCGGTTGTTGGCGTCTATGTCCCAGTTCAGCCCGGCTTTCGGGTTGAAAAAGTTGAAGTGATCGTTTACCGCCAGTTTTTGCAGTGCGTCCGCGTTGTAGTCAAACTTATCGTTGTCGCCGTTTATCTTATAGTTGATGTAGCGGTATTGCAGGTCGGCGTACGCATTGAGCCCCGCCACCAGGTTATAGTTGGCTTTCAGATAGAGGTTGCCGTCCGTCTTCTTCGCTTTATTCCGGTAGTATTCGTGGTCTGGGAGCAGTTTGCCGATGTAGTTTTTCACCCAGATCACCCGTCCGAAGTGCCATCCGTCATAATGGTTCAGCGCACCTCCCAGTGAAGCGTTCAGCTTTCCGTTCTGGTAATTTACCGAGAATACGCCGCCACCGAAGTGGTTGTCCATTTTCTTCTGGCGGATCAGGTCGCTCTTGTCCACCTCTTTGCCGTCGTGCATGAAAGGTGGCAGGCGATACTCCTTCAGTGTCCGGTCCTCCTTATACTCCTGATAATATCCGTCTCCTTTCGTATAATGGAGTGCTGCGTTCAGGTTCCATTCCGGCGAGAAAGTGTGGTTCAGCAAGAGCTGGTAGTTCATTTGCAGATAGTTGTCCGTCTGGTCTTTGTAGAAACGGATGTTGCCGTCATCATCCGTGTACATGCCGCACGAGTTGAAACGTCGTCCGTACTTTTCCATTTCTTCCTTGCTGGCATAATTCCAGGCATGATACGTTTTCTCTTTTCCGCCGAAAGTGATGAACTTCACCGAAGTGTTGTCGGCGAAATATCCCCCCTGTGCATAAAAAGAATAAAGGTCTACCGAAGCCCGGTCGATGTATCCGTCCGTACCGATGTTGGACAGGCGGGCATCGAAGGCCCAATGGTTGTTCAACAGTCCGGTACCGAATTTTACCGTTTCTTTGTGCGCATTGAAGGTTCCGTACGAAGCATTCAGTTCGGCATACGGCTTCATCGAAATCCCCTCCGTCTGCATATTCACGCTGGCACCGAAAGCACCGGCACCGTTGGTCGAAGTTCCCGCACCGCGTTGCACCTGTATATCCTTCACCGATGAGGCAAAGTCGGGCATGTTCACCCAGAAAAGCGTATGGCTTTCGGCATCGTTCATCGGAATGCCGTTGGCGGTGATGTTGATACGTGTCCCGTCCGTTCCGCGCACACGCAGGGTGGTATAGCCGATGCCTGCCCCGGCATCACTGGTGGTCAGTGCCGAAGGTGTCATACTGAGCAGATACGGGATATCTTGCCCGAAGTTCTGCTTTTTGAGTTCCTCTTTCGACACGTTGGTAAATGCTACGGGAGTCTTCGAAGTGGCACGTGTGGATACTACCTGCACCTCTTGCAGGTTTACTACTTTCAAGCTGTCTGTCTCGCCCGCTTGCGCGAAGACGCTTGCTCCGGCTATCAGACAGCCGGCAAAAATCATCTTTTTCATGTTGCTAATTTATTTTTCTCTACGCCGGCATTACCCGGATCAGGTCAAAGGGTATGTTCTCAGCCCGTCATGTTAAGGCACCCCTACTCAGTGAATCGGTGGCAAATTTACGCTTTTTGGGCGTGTTAAGCAAGAAACACTTCGCTATTTGATAAAAACATTGTAGCTTTGTCTGCTGTTATTAAATGAAAAACTTCTAAAATTGTACTATTATGCTACTATTCTTTCAAGCCGCGCAACAAGTGGCAGACTCTCTGCAGGTGGCGGCCGATAAGCTTGATCAGGCCATTGCACAGGCCGATGGACTGGATAAACTGGCTCTGGTTACCCAGCAGTTGATCGATTCGGGTATACAGGCCGGAGGCCACATCCTGAAGGCTGTGATTGTCTTTCTGGTCGGACGTTTTCTGATCCGGATGCTGAACCGACTTGTAAGGCGTCTTATGGATAAGAGAAATGTCGATATCAGTATCAAAACTTTTGTAAGGAGCCTCGTTAATATCCTTCTCACCGTATTGCTGATTATTTCCGTGGTAGGTGCATTAGGAGTGGAAACCACTTCGTTCGCCGCTCTGCTGGCTTCTGCCGGTGTGGCTGTCGGTATGGCTCTCTCGGGCAATCTGCAGAACTTTGCCGGCGGACTGGTCATCCTGCTGTTCAAGCCTTATAAGGTGGGCGACTGGATAGATGCACAGAACGTTTCCGGTACTGTCAAGGAAATCCAGATCTTCCACACTATCCTGACCACTGCCGACAATAAATTGATTTATGTTCCAAACGGTGCACTAAGCAGTGGGGTCGTGACTAATTACAGCAATCAGACAACCCGGCGGGTAGAGTGGATTGTCGGTGTGGATTACGGTGAAGATTATAATAAGGTTGAGAAGGTGGTACGTGAGGTGCTGGCTGCCGATAAGCGTATCCTGGATGATCCTGCTCCTTTTATAGCTCTCCATGCCCTGGATGCGAGCAGTGTGAACGTGGTGGCCCGTGTCTGGGTGAACAGTGCCGATTATTGGGGAGTATATTTCGATATTAACAAGGCGATCTATGCTACATTCAACGAACAAGGCATTAACTTCCCCTTCCCTCAACTCACAGTTCATCAGGCACCCAACTGATAACTCATGCAAAAAGGGTGGCTACTTCATCGGAGGTAACCACCCTTTTCAAGATTTATATTTAACCGATTAACACACTCCAAAATCTTCTGTCGGATCATACGTGTTGTCTGTGATGCCTAACAGATGGTTTATCTCTCTCCGCTTATCCAAATCCTTGAAATAGGTTTCCACCACTTTGTAAAGATCGAAACTGAATGTAGATCCGGCTGCCATATCCAATGACTCTACCATCTGTTCTACTGCCTGGTGGATTCTTTCTTGATCGATCAGGTGCAGCTCATTACTGTGAATAAGATATTTTTCCATAACCGTTGTTGTTTTAAATTTCTACAGATAAAACATTCTGAAAGAGGATAAGGTTCAATCTGTTTTTTCTTATCTTTGCGGTCTCTGTATTTTGCCTTAAATCTTTAAGTGGGGAATATTCGATAATGGATCAGTTCTTAGACTTTGACCAGAAACTGTATGCAGAACTTCGTAAAGGTAGCGAGCATGCTTTCGTTACTGTTTTCCGGCAGTACAATCGCTTGTTGTATGCATTGGCCTATCGGTATTTCAAATCCGGTGAAGAAGCCGAAGATGCCGTACAATACACCTTTATGAAACTGTGGGAACAGCGGGAAAGGTTTGACTTTCAGTCCGGAATCCGGAGTTTATTATTTACTATTTTAAAGAACTACATACTGAATGAATTACGACATCGTAACCTTGTTTTCGAGAAGCACTATGAAATGGCCCAGAAAGACGAAGAAGCCGATGATGGTTTCCTGAAAGATTTCGAGGATAAAGACTTCAGGGAGCATCTCCGGGCTGCTATCGGCAAACTCCCCCCTCAAAAGCAAAGAATATGCCGTTTGAAAATAGAGAAAGGGCTTTCCAATCAGGAAATAGCGGACGAGATGCACATCACGGTTCCTACCGTAAAATCACATTATACCCAGGCCATTAAGATACTTCGTGCAGAAATAGAATCGTTGATTGTATTACTTCATGTATTGTGGATTCATTTTTTAGGGTGAGTGTCAACTCATACTTTTAAGTTGGTGAAGTGTTTTTATTAGTAGATAAAGAAAAGTAGAAATGAAAATAGATGATGCGATTATAGATAAGGTGCTCAATAATGAAGCTTCTGCAGAGGAGGCCGGAAAGGTGGCGGAATGGTTTGCTACAGAGGAAGGTAGCCGCTATCTGTCGGAACGGCTGGAAAATGAATCTTTGCGGTTGACGGAAGAGCAGGCCTTGGATTGGCTGGACCATCCGGTGCCGGAAGAACGGATGCGGCAACGCTTTATGGGAGAGATCAAACCACAGAAAAAAACAATATCTTATCGTCGCGGACTGATAGCCGCGGCCGTGTTGATCCCTTTCCTTTTTCTCAGTTTGTCGCTTTGGTTTCTGGCCGACAGAACCGGTGTATTCTCTGCTACGGAGTATGCTGAACTGAAGGTTCCTTGCGGTGAACAGATGCAGGTCGTTTTGCAGGATGGCACGGTCGTACAGTTGAACTCGGATACTCGTTTGCGATATCCCAAACAATTTGGGCTGTTCAATCGTAGTGTTGAGCTGTGGGGAGAAGGTTATTTTGTGGTAGCCAAAGAAAAGAACCGTCCGTTTATTGTTGATCTGAAGGGAATCGAGGTGAAGGTGACCGGAACCAAATTTAATGTGAAGGCATATCCTGCAGAGCAGAATGTATGGGTGACACTGGAAGAGGGCGGAGTTCTGCTAAAGGATTCGAAGCATAAGGAGTACCCTCTTGTACCCGGTCAAAGTGCGGAATATAACAGAAAGTCCGGACGTTGCCAGATATCCGAACCGGAAGATATGAACCAGATCTCTTCCTGGCGTTCCAATAGCCTGAACTTTTATCTCACTCCGCTGAAAGAGATCATAAAAGTGATGGAACGGCAGTATGATGTTCATTTCATAGTGCGTGATTCTACTTTATTGAATAACAGGTTTACTCTGTCTACCAGCAAAGTGAACGTTGATGATGTATTGCGTGATTTGGAGGCGGTTTCATGGATACGTTTCTCACAAACAGAAGACGGGGTGTTCGAAGTCTTGAAGAAAGAATAGATGGATTTCATCATTCCCATATAGATAGATGCAGACCAGACAAAAGGGACTGCATCTATTTTTTTAGATGTACTCTGAAACAGAAGACTCATACTTTCTTTCGGATGAGGTGTTAGCTTATGTGTACTAAAAAGGCCTTTCGGAATATTTATTTTGAGTATGAACCAGATGTCTGTACATAAAGATATCACAATGATTATGTGTTTATATGAAGTATTTGTTTACTTTGTTGATGGCCTGTCTCCCGTTTTCCTTTACTCATGGGATTAAGAGCCATCCATCTTTTCTAAGTTTGTCCGGACGATGGGTAGTTTGGTCCGAAAAACCTGCTGCATCCTGGCAGGATGCATTCGTTACCGGTAATGGAAGTCATGGAACAATGGTGATGGGACAGCCGGGAGAAGAAAGGATTATCTGTGTCCACGAAGAATTATTTATAAGGGGATGGGACCGCAATAAAGTGGCGGTTCCTTGCACCGCTTCTTTGCTCCCGCAAGTACGAAGTCTGATGGAATCAGGAAAAAGTGATGCCGCGGATGCGTTGATGACGAGCGAAGCGGACCGTCAGTTGATTGCCATGGGAGCCCGCCAACGTTGGCCTTTGATTCCTCATCCGGCTTTCGACCTGTGTATCCGGCATACGGGTATACCTTTACAAACCGAAAAACAGTATAGAAGGCAGCTCGACCTGGAGACTGGAGAAGTGCTCACTTCCTGGTACGAAAACGGGAAGGTGACGGAATCTGTGTTCTCGTCCAGGGAGCATAATGTGAATGTGGTCCGCTTGAAAGCCGATGAGTGTAATAAGATGAATCTGGTGCTGAGTCTGAAAGAGACTCCTGGACGTGAAGGCATGCACTTTGATCATAACTTGGACAGTGCTTTTTCATCGGTGAAAGCAGAAGCCGTGTCGGGTTGGTTATCCTATCGTGCCGGCTATAAATATGATGCCGGTGGCTATGAAGGGTTAGCCCGTGTGACGGTTAAGGGAGGAAGTATGACGGCTGAAGGAGATTCTCTACGGATAACGGACGCTGAAGAGGTGTTGGTGCTCATTAAGATCACTCCTCTGGAGGAGACCCGTTTATCCGTGCGTTCGTCCGTACAAAAAGAACTGTCGGGTTTGCCGCTTGATTATGGCAAGTTGCTAAAACCTCATAGCCGGATACATGGGGAAATGTTCCGTCGCATGCAGTTGGATCTGGGATGTTCGTCCGACTGGAAGACCGTTCCGACTGAGAAAATGCTTTCGACGATTCACGAATGTGGGGTTACTCCTTTGTTTTTGGAGCAGATTCACGCAATGGGCCGTTATCTCTTGATTTCTTCGTCCGGCAAATATCCGCCTCCCTTACAAGGAATTTGGGGAGGAGGCTGGAAACCCGGATGGATTGGCGGATTTGTCTGGGATTCAAATATTAATCTGGCTATTTCGGCAGCATCTATGGGCAACTTGCACGAATGTGCGGAGTCTTATATTGGATATGTCGAAAATCTATTGCCGGGTTGGAGACTGAATGCGAAAAACTACTTGGGATGCCGGGGCTTTCTTGTAGCCCATTACAATGATCCGGAAAACGGATATCTGACCCATTTCGGAAGATCTTTCCCCTGGATGTTCTGGGCAGGTGGGGCTGGTTGGAATATACGGCCATTCTACGAGTATGCTATGCTGACCGGTAACGAGACCTTCCTAAAAGAACACGTATTCCCCCTCTATCGGGAGATGGCCGGTTTTTATGAAGATTATCTTATTATGGGCTGTGACAGCCTTTATCATATCTGTCCGAGTGTTTCACCGGAAAACGCACCTCCCGGAACTGATACCTGGCTGAGCAAAGATGCTACGATGGATGTTGCCATTGCCAGAGAAGTGTTTGATCTGCTTCTGGAGATGGGGCATAAGTTCCATGTGGATAAGAAAGAACTGGAACGGTGGAGTCACTACCTGCAACACTTGCCGGCTTATCGGATAAATAACGATGGAGCATTGGCCGAATGGATTGATCCCTGTTATCCGGATGTGTATAACCACAGACATCTTTCGCACTTATATCCGGTGTTTCCCGGTTCCCGGTTGGGTAAGTCAAAAGGAGATCCCCGTCTTATTAAAGCAGCAGGTATAGCTTTGGACAAACGTTTTGCCTTCGATACCGGTTCGGCTCATGGACTAATCCATGTAGCACTACAGGCTGTACGGCTGGGCGATATAGAGAAAGTGAAGACCAATCTGGATCGCTTTTGCCGCCGCCATTATTTATATGACGGGCTGGTTACCTCGCATGATCCCGAACATCAGGTTTACAATCTGGATGCGGTTCTGAGTTTTCCGCGTCTTTTGATGGAAATGCTGGTTTATACGGAAGAGGGGAAAATAGAACTACTGCCGGCTTGGCCCCATGAATATGCCGATGGCTGCATAAAAGGGATACAGGTGTACGGTGGACACACATTGGATATTACGTGGAAATCCGGACAGCTGGTGGAAGCCGTCCTGCATGCACGGCAAAACGAGTCCTATGAAGTAGCTTATGGGGATCGGAGAACACGATTACAGCTACGTGAAGGCAAGGCTTATCATTTCTCTGTACAATTTTTTGCAGAAAAATGAAAATGACACTCATACCTTCTTTGGGATGGTGTGTTAGCCTATATAGAAAGGCCTTTTTATAAATCATAAAAATAACTAATTTAATACTGTATGAAATGAAAACAAGAACCAGAACGAAAATGCTGTTGCTCTTAGGAGTTCTTTTATTTGGCTTCACTGTTTCGGCATGGTCACAAAAAGTTTCTTTAAATTTTAATAATGAGAGGGTAGAGAAGGTACTGTCTTCTATAAAAAGCCAGACAGGGTTAGGGCTGGTGTTCAGCGATCAGTTGATCGACGTAAACCGTAAAGTATCCATTCAGTTGAAAGATGCCACTCTGGAGGATGCGTTGACAAAACTATTGGCAGGAACGAAAGTTACTTTTGAGGTAAGAAATAATAAGATTTATTTTATTGAAAAGAAAACGGACCAACAACCCCGTTCCCGGAAGAAGAAGGTATCCGGAGTGGTGAAGGACGCTATGGGGGAACCTGTCATCGGAGCCAATGTTGTTGAAAAAGGAGCAGGCACCAATGGGGTGATAACAAATCTGGATGGGGAGTTTACGCTGGAAGTTCCGGAGAATGCTTCTTTGACTGTCAGTTACATCGGCTATCTGCAACAAGATGTTTCGACAAAAGGGAAGGATGCGTTTAACATCATTCTGAAGGAGGATACCAAAACCCTGGAAGAGGTGGTAGTTGTGGGATACGGTGTTCAGAAGAAAGTGAATCTGACGGGAGCAGTTGCTGCTGTCGATTCCAAATCATTGCAAAACCGTCCGGTGACTAACGTATCGAATGCCATCCAAGGGTTATTGCCTGGTGTGACTGTCATTTCCGGAACCGGACAGCCGGGAAGTGACAATACAACCATTCGTGTGCGTGGTGTCGGGACTTTAAATAACTCTAATCCGATGTATGTTGTGGATGGTTTACCCGTATCCAGTATCAATGAGGTAGATCCCAGCGATATCGAGAATATCTCAGTACTGAAAGATGCTTCTTCAGCAGCTATTTACGGTTCACGTGCGGCAAATGGAGTTATCCTGATTACTACTAAAAAGGGAGGTGATAAAGCACCTACTCTACGTTATGACGGCTATGTGGGCTGGCAGAAACCTACAGCTCTTCCCGAATATCTTCATTCATGGGAATACGCAAAGCTGTACAATAAAGCCATGGTTAATGAAGGTAAGAAACCTATTTATACGGACGAAGAGATTGAAAAGTTCAGAAACGGTTCAGATCCTGACAACTATCCCGATACGGATTGGCAGGGGCTATTCTACAAAACCGGTTTGCAACACAGCCACCGTGCCGAGATTTCGGGAGGTACGGATAAGATGACTTATATGTTCTCTGCCGGTTATCTGGGACAGGACGGTATTATCGATATTGCTAAATACGATCGCTATTCGGTACGGGGTAATATGAATGCCAAGATGGGAAAGTTTACAGCAGGAATGAACCTTTCCTTCACGTATGGTGAGGCACAGGAACCTGTGAGTGGTTTTACCGGTGAGATGTCTAATATCTTTTCACAAATCAACCAGATCGCCCCTTTTATTCCTTATAAATATTCAAACGGATATTATGGATATGCCAATGACGGTAACCCGTTGGCTTTTATCGAGGAAGGCAATTTGCGTACTACCAAGCAACACATCACCAGAGCCATCGGAAATGTGAGTTATGAACCGGTCAAGGGATTGAAGATTCAGGAAATCGTGGGTTATGAATATAAATCGATCTCCGACGAGAAGTTTATTAAGGATATTCAGTATTATAACTGGAAAACAGGAGAGCCTACAAAATATCAGGGACCTAACAGTCAGACTGATGAACGTAAGAATGGGCTGAAATTGAATTTACAGACACTGGTCAGTTATAACAATACGTTTGGCAAACATACTGTAGGTGCACTGGCGGGATACGAACAGGAATATTATCGTGAGGACTGGACTAAGGGATACCGGAAAAACTTCTTGAACAATGATCTTTGGGAATTGAATGCCGGTTCACCTGATGGACAGACAGCCAATGGCTCAGCCAATGAATACGCATTGCGTTCATTCTTCGGGCGTTTGACCTACGACTATGACAATCGCTATTTGGTAGAGGCAAATATCCGTCGTGACGGAACTTCACGCATCTTTAAAGACTCCCGTTGGGGTGTGTTCCCCTCTTTCTCGGGAGCATGGCGAATCATCAATGAACCGTTTATGGAAGGAACCCGCAATGTACTGTCCGATCTGAAGTTGCGTGGAGGTTGGGGCATTCTGGGCAATCAGGCTATTTCTTACTATTCTTATCAATCTGTACTTGATCAAGCCAACTATTCCTTCGGCGGAACAGTTGTACAGGGAGTGGCTCCGGTAGATGGTGCTAACCGTAACCTTGTTTGGGAGACCACAGAAACATTGAACTTCGGACTCGATATGGGATTCTTGGGCAATCAGTACACTTTGTCTATTGAAGGATACCGTAAACTGACTTATGACATTCTGATGAAATTGCCAGTGAGCACCTTGTACGGTCTGAATGCTCCTTACCAGAATGCAGGTAAAGTAAAAAATACCGGTTTTGAAATGACTGCAGGCTATAAACTGAATACTCATGGCTGGAACTTCCAGGTGTCGGCTAATGCTGCATATAACAAGAATGAAGTACTTGACCTGAAGAATGGCGGAGCACGCATCTGGAGCGGTAAGTATTTTAATCAGGAAGGTTATGCCATCAATTCTATTGGAGGATATATTGCGGAAGGACTTTTCAAAACTGAAGAAGAGGTTGCCAATAGCGCTACGATACCCGGTACCGAGACTGCACCCGGTGACATCAAATACCGTGATATTAATAATGATGGAAAAATTGACGGAGAGGATCGTGTTTATATCGGTAATACAATGCCTAAGTGGACTTTCGGGCTGAATCTGTTTGCCGAATGGAAAGGGTTTGATGCTACTTTCCTGTTCCAGGGAGCTGCTGATGTACAAGGGTATCTTGCAGGCCCCGGTGTAGTGGGCGAAATGATCGGAGCAAAAGGTAAGCCGTCTTATATGTACCGTGACTGTTGGGATGCCGAAACCAATCCGAATGGAAAATTCCCGAGAGCATTCTCATCTTATCGGCAGAACAATAGTATCTATAATCCTTCCTCCTTCTGGATTGTCAATTCTTCTTATTTGCGCCTGAAGAACTTCCAATTGGGATATACACTGCCCAAAGAATGGTGTAATGTGATGGGGATTTCGAGAATCAGGGTCTACTATAGTGGGCAGAATCTGCTGACTTTTACCAAGTTTGATAAAGGCTTCGATCCGGAATCACCCGAAGGAGGAAGTTCCTATCCACAGGTCAAGACAAATACTTTTGGTTTAAACATAACTTTTTGATAGATGATAGATATGAAAAAGATAATATACAGCTTTTTGTTTGCTGCTCTGTTTTCGGCATGCAGCACCGATTTTCTGGATCGAAACCCACTGGACAAACCCTCGAATGAAGCTTTCTGGAGAACTGAGAAAGATGCGATGGCAGCGGCTACGGGTTGCTATAACGGGTGGTTCTCAATGGATGAAGTAATTTATGCCGATTGTGCGTCGGACAATTCTTACAATCCTTTCACTTGGGAAGGATGGGCAGTGCAGGCCGCCGGAACTGCGACTCCGATTGATCCGGGTTATAGTTATATGGGATATGGCAATATGGTACGTTATAATAATTTTCTGGAAAATATTCACCGTCCCGAAATGAACGAAGACCTGCGTAAACGTCTGACTGCCGAGGTACGCTTTTTGCGTGCGTGGGACTACTTCCAGAAAGTAACTCACTATGGTGATGTACCTTTGGTGACCACTGTTCTTGATATTAAAGAAGCCAATTTACCACGTACGGAGAAAGCAAAGGTGGTTCAGTTTATTTTGGATGAACTGAAGGACATTGCTTCGGAACTCCCTGAGTCTTATTCCGGCAGTGATGTAGGACGTATCACCCGTGGGGCTGCTTTAACGCTAAAAGCCCGTATGGAGTTGTTCGAACATCAATATGCCGACTGTCTGGCTACTTGTCAAGAAGTGATGGGATTGGGGTATCAGCTATTTCCGGATTACAAAGGATTGTTTAAAATAGCCAATGAAAATAATTCAGAAGTCATTCTGGATGTTCAGTATGTAGAAAGCCTTTACGGGACCGGGGTGCTGGGAGTATTGCCTCCTGCCAGTGTCGGTGGTTGGTGTTCCATCAATCCTACCCAGTCGTTGGTAGATGCCTTTGAGTGTGAAGATGGAAAGACGATCGACGAATCCGAAGTATATGATCCGAAAGAGCCTTATCTGCATAGAGACCCCCGTCTGGCTGCTACCATATTGGCTCCGGGAAATCTTTACGGTGGAAAGCGTTATGACCCTATCGATGTGAAGGACCCGAATGGGGATTATTATGCTCCTTACGGACGTTCAAAAACAGGATATCTGCTTCGTAAATATGTGGACGATTTATCTGATTATGCCGATATGTGGGATTGCGGTATGAATGCTATTGTGATGCGATATGCTGAAGTTTTGTTAATGTATGCCGAATGTAAAGTTGAATTGAATCAAATTGATGATTCTGTATATGATCTGCTGGATGAGATACGTACCCGTGCTCAAATGCCGGCTGTAGACAGAGCACGTTATACCGGTCAGGAGAAACTGCGTGAATTGGTCAGGAGAGAAAGACGCGTAGAGCTTGCTATGGAAGGACTGCGGTGGTTCGATATTTGCCGTTGGAAGATTGGTGAGGAAGTATTGAATGGCAATGTGTATGGTTGCCTGTTGGGGACAGTTGATCCTGAGACCGGTGCTCTCTCACTGACCAATGAACGTATTTTTGTGGAGAAACGGAAGTTCGATCCGGCTAAGAATTATCTGTGGCCCATTCCACAGAGTGTGATTGACGCTACGCCTGCGATTGTACAGAATCCCAATTATTGATTTGGATGGGGAACTTTGAATACTTATATACAAAGAGTGCAATATTATTGTTTGCACTCTTTGTTAATACAGGTGTTTACTCGAATTGTGTTGAATTATGTCCGTCGGGTAGGGAAATTCATGTGTCTTCTTCGCGTGGCAATCAATCTTTTGGCAAAATGGGAGGACTACCTGTGTCGTTGAAGGAGGATTGCCGGGGTAAAAGACGTAAGGGTATGATAACTTCTTGTCCGGCCCCTATTGAGTTTGAAGCGAAAGGATTACAAATGATTAAAATTTTTTGTGAAGATGAAAAGGTTGTTTTATAGGATTATTTTTTCTTGTTTAGTGGTTCTGTTTCCACTTTCTCTGCTTTATGCGGGGGAAGTGGAGACAAGAATTTCGCTGAACATGAATCTTGGTTGGGCCTTTCACCGCGGGGATATTGTAAATGGTGAATATCCTGATTTGGATGATTCCGGCTGGATAGCCGCTACCCTTCCTCACATTATGCAATTAGAGAAGAAGCATTGTGGAGGGGATATTATCTATGATGGAATAGGTTGGTACAGACGCACTTTTAAGGTACCGTCACAATACAAAGATAAAAGGATCAGTATCTCGTTCGAAGGAGTGATGAACGCCTGTGAGGTATTTCTGAACGGGCAAAAAGTATATACTCACCGAGGCGGATATATTGGTTTTGTGGCAGATCTCACTTCCTATCTTAATTGGAATCAAGATAATTTGTTGGCTGTCAGAGTTTCAGCAGAGTATGATCCGCTTACACCTCCCGGTAAGCCACAGGGAGGAATGGATTTTTATTATTACAGTGGTATTTATCGGGATGTGGAAATGATTATTGCCGATCCGCTTCACATCACTCATGCATTAGAAGAGGATGAAGTTGCCGGTGGCGGAGTTTTCGTCACATATCCGATAGTTGAAAAAGAGAGAGCTGTTGCTCATGTAAAAACACATATCAGAAATGAAGGTCAATATCTCCGGAAGGCGCAGCTTCGTACCCGGATGATTGATAAAAACGGTAAAGTGGTAGCCTGCCAACAAGATTCTTTTCGTTTGTTGGCCGGTGAGGCTCTTTATATCGAGCAAGATTTAAAGATAGACAATCCTTTTCTGTGGCATCCATATACTCCCGATCTGTATCAATTAGAAAGTACGGTTATTGAAAATGATAAAGTGACAGATCATTGCGCTGAGGCAGTTGGTATACGTACGATTGCTTACACCCGTGACGGGGGATTTTTCATAAACGGTGAACCGCTTTATTTGCGTGGGGCAAATCGTCATCAGGCATTTGCCTATATTGGAGATGCCGCTTCCAACTCCATGCAAGAAAGAGATGTGATCGATTTGAAACGCGGGGGCTGTAATGCCGTCAGGGCAGCTCACTATCCACAAGATCCTGCTTTCTTGGCTGCTTGTGATAAATATGGGTTATTGGTTGTGGAATGTATTCCCGGTTGGCAGTATTTTAATAAAGATTCTGTATTTATTTCCCGTCTCTATGAAGTCGGGAAAAAGATGATTCGTCGGGATCGCAATCATCCTTCGGTAATTCTTTGGGAAACAGCTTTGAATGAGAGCCGTTATCCGGCGGAAGTGGCCCGGGAATTACATGCCATTGCACATACCGAATATCCCGGCGACCAAATGTATACTGCCGGTGACTACTTCGGACATACGGACCGGGTTGATTATTTTGATGTATTTTATAAACAGGTATCCCGTTTCCCGAAAGACGGGGATGTGATGAGTAATTATCCGGAAGACCAGATTGCGGTGAAACCACTGTTCTGTCGTGAGTGGGGTGACGGCGTAGGAGAAAAACCTCGTGTGAGCCTAATGGAGAATGAAGAGGAACAATTGAAGCAGTGCCGGGGACGTTTTCAGCAGCTTAACGGACATGGATACTTTGACTGGTGCATGCTTGACGCAAATCCACGGATGGGGGGACATTTTTTGTGGAGTTATAATGATTATGCACGTGGAGCAGAGCAGGAAACTATGTTTTGTGGAATGGTCGATATGAATAGATATCCCAAATTCAGTTATTATATGATGCAGAGTATGCGTGATAAGGATATATCCCAACCCGGATTATATGACGGACCGATGGTATTTATCGCGTCACAGAATACAGCTCCGCGTTATGTCTCATCCGTGAAAGAGATTACCGTATTTTCCAATTGTGACGAAGTCCGGTTATTTCGTAATCATCAACTGATAGGTAAACAGACGCGCATAGAGCGTACTTCGTTTTATCATCCTATTGTGGAGAAAGGGGGAAGTCCCTGTTATGTCTTCGATGCCGGAACCTATGAAGCCGGTGAATTAGTTGCTGAAGGATTGGTAGACGGAAAGGTGGTTGCAACTCACAGTGTGCGTACTCCCGGACAACCCCGGCAGATTGAAATCTGGTTGAAAGAAGATGGAATACAACCCATAGCGGATGGTTCGGATATGATTCCTGTCTATTTTAAGATCTGTGATTCGTATGGAACTCCCGTTAATACTTCAGATGTCAGGATATATATATCCGTATCCGGCGAAGGGAGTTTGATAGGGGATGGTATAGAGCGTATCGGGGTTAATCCTCAGCAAGTAGAGGGTGGAATCGGATACGCACTGATACGGACTACTTGTCGTCCGGGTAAAATTCATGTTTCGGTTTCGGCTGATGGGCTTAAGGGAGATAACCGGGAGATTACGACCCGAAGATATAACGGAGCGTATGTGCCTGAGGGACAACATGCTTCCTATACCGGAAATGAAGAGGAAGGAGCAGTTGTGAAGGCAACTGCTTGGGAAAATATAATTCGTACAAAAACTCCGTTGAAAATAGTGCGGGTTGAAGCCACTTCGGAACAGAAACGTTATACAGCCGCATGCATTACAGATGGAGACGATTTTTCGTGGTGGATTGCTGACAATGAAACTCAGCCTCAAGTAGTAACGCTTGAACTGAATAAATCCGAGAAAGTGTTTGCAAGCCGTATCCGGTTTCAGAAGGATAGTTCCACTTATACGCATAAAGTGGAAACCTCTATCGACGGAAAAAATTGGGAACTTCTGTATGAACGTGAGTGTACGGGGTGGGATTTTAAGCCGGTGCAGATCGGTAAGGAACTAAAATATATGCGTATCACCATTGAGAAAAGTTCGGAAGGAGCAGCCGGATTGGCTGAAGTCACAATCTATAAGTAATGATAATTGGAATATAAAAAGAGACTACTACCATGAAAAAATTTTGTTTATATACTCTTTTAGGATGGTTTGCTTCGCTACAATGTTTGTGTGCAGAGAAAGAACTGGTAAAGGATGCGGATATACAAAAGGTGTACGTAATATTCAAGACCCATTTAGATGTAGGATTTACTGATTGGGGCTCTAAAGTGATTGACACCTATACCTATAATTTTATTCCGGCAGTTTTAAATCTGTCAGAAGAAATTATGAAAGATTCGTTGTCACAGATTGATTATCCCTGGACTTGTGGGTCGTGGCTTATCTGGAATTATTTGGAAAGGGCTTCAAATGAAAATGGACAACGAATGAAGGAGGCTATTGACCGGGGAGACTTTACCTGGCACGCAATGCCTTTCACAATGCAGGTTGAATTGTGTGATAGTGCCATGCTGTCCGCAGCATTGAATATTTCGAAAAAACTGGATCTGCTTTTTGGCCGGAAAACGATTGCTGCAAAAATAACGGATGTACCCGGTGTCACGAGGGGGGCTATTTCTGTCTTAAAGCGGAATGGGATTCAGTTGTTGCATGTAGGGACAAATCCGGGTGCAGCTGTGGCACGATTTCCGGAGATATTTCGCTGGAAGAATGCTAAAGGCGATGCCATTAATGTAATCTATCAATCAGACTATGGCAAACCGGTGCATTTGCCCGGAACAAAAACTGCTGCGGTTTTTTGTTTCACTCATGACAATCATGGGCCACATTCCTTGAAAGAGATTGAGCGAATCTATGCCGGCTTAAAGCAAAAATATCCGTCAGCCCGGATCATACCGTCTTCGTTGAATGAAGTAGCTCTTGAATTGAGTAAAGTTGAGAACAGTCTGCCGGTCGTTACTCAAGAGTGGGGAGATACGTGGATATATGGCATTGGCAGTGATCCTATGAAAGTGGCTCAGTTCCGTCAGTTAATGCGTTTACGTAATCAATGGATACAGGATGGTAAGCTAAAGGTTAATAGTGAAATGGATACACAGTTTTGTATTCCTTTGCTGTTAATGGCTGAGCATACATGGGGAGTGGATGTAAAGTGGTATTTGAGGAATTTTGATAAATATCAGTTCGATCTTTACCCTTCTTTTCTGGACAGTGAAGAAGCCCGGTATTCCGAACGCTCCTGGAGTGAAAAGAGAGAATATATTTATCAGGCTATATCCAAACTCACTCCGGCCTTGCAATACGAAGCGATGCAAGCTCTCATGAAACTGGTTCCGGTGAAAAATCAAGATACCGATTTCCGTTCCTACCGTTCAAAAGCAAAGATAAATACCCCATTTTTTCGGTTTGCTTTCAATCAGGAGAATGGTACACTATGCTATCTGGAAGATAAACAAAAGGGCATTGTTTGGGTAGATGATACGCAGGGCTGGGGGGACTTTGTCTATCAACGTTATTCCGGATCCGATTTTGCACATTTTATTGATAGGTATTGTCCAAAGAATCCGGAAGGATGGATGTTGGCGGATTATGGAAAACCCGGGCTCGATAAACTGTCTGTTACCCATGGGATATGGAGTTATAAGGCATCGGATATCCGGATAAAAAAGGAGGTCGGACAGACCACTGTCCGGATTCGCCAGCAATTGAATGAACCTGTTTATGGTGCACCGGAGTATGTTGAAATAATATATGTATTCCCGTATGACTCACCTGATATCAAGGTGGAGATCAATTGGTTTGATAAACCGAAGAATCGTGTTCCGGAAGCTGTTTGGTTTTCGTTCTTTCCAAAAGCCTGTGATTCGAAAGTTTATGTTGATAAGATGGGAGAGCGTGTCGATGTGGAAGATGTTGTTTATAACGGAGCGAGGCAGATACACGGAGTGACGGGAGACGTTCTCTTTTCCAGTGGAAAGGGAAAATTGAGTCTTGAGTCTTTGGATGCTCCTTTGGTGGCGTTTAATAATCGTGATTTATTGTCATTCGACAATAAGGTTGCAGACCCCGATGCCGGTATCCATTTCTGTTTATTGAATACTCTATGGGGGACGAATTATCCGCAATGGTTTGGAGATAATATGAAATATCGTTTTAAACTTAAATTTTATTGAAAATCAGATGAAACAACCGTCTAAAAATTGGTTATTATGTGTCCTGTTGGGGATGATAGTGTGTTCCTCAGCAACGGCTCAGAAGTTGCCCGAGAAACAGTTTTTCCATCCCGACCGGGTGAGATACGACAAAGATTGCTTTACAATCGAAGGGAAAGATATTTTTATACTCAGTGCTGCATTCCACTATTTCCGTTGTCCGCAGGAGTTGTGGCGTGACCGTTTCAGGAAGATCAAAGAAGCAGGGTTTAATACAGTGGAAACTTATGTGCCCTGGAATTGGCACGAACGGAATATGCCTAAGAATGTAGATGATTATTCACAATTCGACTTTGATGATCTGAAAGCATGGCTGCGTATGGCACACGAGGAGTTCGGATTTTATACCATTGTCCGTCCTGGCCCTTTTATCTGTGCCGAATGGGCGGGAGGGGCATATCCCCGTTGGTTGGCTAAATATTGCCCGGACAGTTATGACACCAGTTTCTGGCTCCGGAGCAACCATCCCGAACATATGAAATGGTCTGAACACTGGTACAATGCTGTTTGCCGGGTATTTTGTGATGAACAGCTTACACACAAGAAACCCGGAGAGAAAGGAATCATTATGGTGCAGCTTGAAAATGAATATATCTATTTTGATATGGAATCTGAGAAGAAAGAAGAATTTCTGCGTGTACTGTCAGATGCTTGTATCCGGAATGGTATCGATGTTCCCCTTTTCACTTGCGTAACTCCCGAAGTTCGCGGCTCACACGATCCGGTGATCAGTCAGTTATTCGATATGGATAATCAATATGTATGGTGGAATATGCATGAAGCCAAGTCACGTATTGAAAATCTGAAAGCAGAACAGCCTAATGCTCCTGCCTTTGTGTGTGAGTTGCAGGGAGGGTGGTTCTCTACGGTTGGCGGACGCTTGAGCGAAGATAGCTATCTGGACGGACGGCATGCCCGGGGAATGGCGTTGATGGCAATGGCAGGAGGTTCTACCGGGTTGAATTACTATATGTTTTTCGGTGGGACACATTTTGACGGTTGGGGAGCACGACGTATGACTACCACTTACGATTATGGAGCTCCGTTGAAAGAAACCGGAGGCGTTGGAGAGAAATATGCTGCAGTGAAAGGAATCGGTGAGGTGGTCGGTAAATTTGGAAGCCGGCTTGTCAGAAGCAAGTCTGTACCGTTTGAGATGAAAGGAAATGATAATCTGACGATGGGGGTACGCCGGGCTACGGACGGAACTTTATTTATTTTCTTATTGAACCGTGATAAAAAGCAAGAATTCCGTCAGATAGTCAACTTGACTATAGAAGGAAAGCCGATGCGGATAGATTGTCGGTTGGGGGCGCTTGACAGTAAGTTACTGGTACTTTCTCCCGGAGGCACTTCGGCCGAATGGTATCCCCGTGAACAAGTATTGCCGGCACGTCCGGTTGCACTTCCTGCCGCCATATCAGTAACGAAAGTATGGCGAAAAGACGAAGATTTTCGTGGCGACTGGAAGCCTTTGCGCAAAGGTGTATCGCTTCCCGAATTGGGTGTGAACGATTGCCGTTATTCTATGTATCGCAGCCGGGTGAACCTCACTCAAAAGGAAGTAGATCTTTACGGTTCGTTGGTGTTCGAGCTTTTCACTGGTGACCCGGTTTACGTGCAAGTGAACGGAAAGTTTGCCGAGCGGGTGTCGAGAGACGAATTGGATAACACCTTTATCGTTTCAGGATTGTTGCATAAAGGAATGAACGAAGTGGTTGCTATCTACGAAAACCGGGGACATGCTCATGGTTACCGTCCGATGGAAGAGTTGAGCGGACTCCGGCAAGCCGGTTTCGGTCGTAAACAGACGGGAATTTTGCCGGTAGAGGAATGGGAAGTAAGAACCATTGATAAAGAGGAACCGCTGTCTGCCTTGCTTGCCGAAGAAACGGGCTGGGAAAGAATACGGCTCGATCAACGGACTATTGACGATCTGGCCACTTTGCAGATAGCCGGACTTGAAAAACCGGAATGGCCTGCTGCCTGGATTTTGCAGGAGAAGGCCGGAAGTGCAGTTTATCGTACACACCTTAGGTGGACACCGGAGATGATTCGGGAAGGAATGACTGTTCTGGAATTTGGCTGTATCGATGATGCCGGAACTTTGTGGGTGAATGGTAAGGAAGTGGGTACGCACGAAGAATGGGATAAGCCTTATGTAGTGAATGTTGCTCCATTCGTCAAACCTGGTGACAATGAGATAGCTATTGTGGTGAGTAACCAGAGTGGGGCAGGAGGCCTCCTTAAGGCTGTCCGCCTGAAACAGGAATTCGAAGTGATTAAAAAAATAAACTGGGAGGTCTCTGCCGATCTGGGAGGAATCTGTCAGGGCTGGAACAGAGAACCGGATAGTACGGAGGGCTGGTCGGTAGCAGAGCTTCCTGCAGATTATCCTTTAGTCCGTAAAGGAAGGATTGCAGAAACTCTTGAAGCCGGTGTCGGACGGGATGCATTGCTTACCTGGTATCGTCTTGAGTTTGATATGCCCCGGAATGATCCTTCTGTCCGGATACCTTGGAAGTTGATAGTAAATGCTACGGGTACCGGTTATATGTGGCTGAACGGACATAACATCGGACGCCATTGGGAAGAGGGTCCGCAACGGGAGTTCTATCTTCCGGAGTGCTGGCTACGTCCCGGTGAAAAGAATGTGATAGTGTTGGGATTGCGCCAATCAGAAAATAAAGGTGCCCGTTTGTTTGGGGCAGAAGTGGCTCCTTATGTTGAAGATGCTGAATGTATCCAATAAAAAAAGTACAAAGATGAAAAGAGTTTTTTATATTATGATCGCATTGGTGCTGCCTTTTTGCAGTGTCGGTGCACAAACTTCGGTGTGGAACCCGGATAATGGAAACGGGACATTTACAAATCCTATAATGTGGGGAGACTGGCCTGATCCCGATGTCATTCGAGTAGGGGATGATTTTTATTTTGTTTCTACCAGTATGCACTATGTTCCCGGTTGCCCTATTGCTACCTCAAAGGATCTTGTAAACTGGGAGATGGCCGGATATGCGGTAGAGCGTTATGATGAGCATCCCTGCTATGATTTAAAAGGGGGTGACCGTTATCTTCGGGGATCGTGGGCGGCTACCATTCGTCATCACAATGGTAAGTTTTATGTGGGTTTCTGCACCCCTTCATGGGAGGGGGAAGGTCCCGGACACTTCTCAATCTGTATTGCCGATGATGTGAAAGGTCCTTGGGAGCGTACAATCTTTCCTGAATATCTGTACGATCCCGGATTACTGTTTGATGATGACGGAAAAGTTTATGTCGTCCACGGACAGGGTACGCTTTATGTCACGGAGCTGAATGCGGATGCCAAATCTGTGAAAGGAGAAAAAGTGAAAATCTGGGAAAAGAGGTTCAAGAACGCTCACGAGTTTGGAGGAGGATATGGTATGGAAGGTGCACACGTCTATAAGATAAACGGGAAGTATTATATCACTTGCCCGGCAGGCGGAACCGAAGGCTGGCAGATTTGTTTGCGTTCCGACAATATCTATGGTCCTTACGAACATAAATTAATTATGAATGATTGTAGCTCTTATCCTCCCAACGGTTTGCATCAGGGAGGGATGGTACAGCTTAAGAATGGTGATTGGTGGTTTATCATTATGCAGGACAGGGGGCCCATCGGACGTGTTCCCCATCTGGTTCCTGTAGAGTGGGTAGACGGATGGCCCATGTTGGGGCGAAATGGTAAAGATGTCATTACGTATCCGAAACCGGAAGTAGGTAAAGCATATCCGTTTGCTTCTCCTGCTACAACGGACGAATTTAATACTCCCGTACTCGGGCTGCAATGGCAGTGGAATCATAATCCGGACAATACCCGATGGTCCTTGAAGGAACGGAAAGGCTACATGAGGCTGAAAGCTTCATATGCCGACTCATTGAAAACAGCTCGTAATACATTGACACAGCGTGTGCAGGGGCCTTCGTCCGAGGCAACGGTCGAAATCGACGTGTCCGGACTAAAGGATGGAAATGTGGCAGGATTTGGAATTTTCGAGTTTCCTTATGCCTATGTCGGTGTGGAACAGTCGGAGGGTATGAAAAGAATCGTGATGTGTAATGACGGTAAGAATATTGAGATCATCGACAACTTTACGGGAAATAAATTGTGGGTACGTGCCCGTGTGATGGATGTGAACTTCCGTGCTACTTTCTATTATAGCCTTGATGGGAAAACATTCATTCCGATAGGTAATGATCTTAATATGGGGCTTGGGCTGGTCTGGACAGCCAATCGCTTTGCTTTATTTAATTTTACCAGAGATAAAGCCGGTGAAGACGGATATGCCGACTTTAACTGGTTCCGTTTTACCAATAAATAAGAATCAATTATTGGGTTGAGAATAGAGATATAAAAGGAGGTGTATCGAAACTCGTATTCACCACAGGTTACACAGGATTTACACAAATAAATATCATTAGCTATCGATAGATTAAGCTCGTTCTGTGGAACTCTGTGGTGAATTATGCTTTCTCCGTCTTGTATTCCGATCTACTATCCGAAGCATTTATTATCCACCGGATATAAGAATTACAAGGTTACGGGAATTAAAGCAGGGGGATGCCTGTTTTACCAAAATTTATTCTGTTCGGCATTGTATTCAAATCCGGCCGATCCCAGTTTGCCAATCAGTGTTTCTTTATTGACATTCATATCGTCACATAGTTCATCGAGCGATTTGTAACAATCGCGGAGTTTCATGTTGATGACGCTGAACAACATCATCGGATCTTCTGGAAGTTCCATAATCATTCTTTTTTAAACGGCTGCAAAGATACGGTAACTCTGTTTATTCTGCAAGAAGAGCCCTTGTTTATTAGAACCATGAAAGGCATCGGTCTTTATTTATCAAAATAGTGGCATAATATCGGATTACCTACTGTAGTCAATATGGGTTCTTTAGACACCTCACCTGTCTGTATGTCCAGAGAGTAGATACCTTTCGCTTTAGTCGAAGAGTTACCTATCAGCACAGTTCCTTTGTAGAGGGCAAGCATGACTCCGAAACCATTGGAAAGGTCGAGTCCCTTGATCTTTTTCATGGACCGGTTGTATAGGTTTATTTCTACAGCGAGATCGGCGATGGCGGTATGTCCTTGTTCTCCAGGCTTGTAGTAACCGGGCATATTGATATAAGCATATGCTTTTCCATTGTTTACATACCGGATGGCAGAGATAAATCCCGCAGTTTTTTCTTCTCCGCTGATGTCAGCTCCCGTAATGGTCCAGCGATACGTTGGGTCGAACTCAGTCTCTCCTGCCTTGATACGCAATATGCCGGCATTATGACCTTTGACCATGCCAAAGGCACCGACACACGAAATATAGATATCCTTTTTTTCATCCATGAAGATTGAATAGCGGTCAATCGGACGGGTAGGCATGGAGATACCACTGGTTTTGTCTGTAATCATTTTCAGTAGTTTATCCGTTTGAGTGTCTATAATGGCAATGTCGCTGTATGGATGGTCCTGTGGAGGAACCCATCCGCCCACCATCTGGCTGAGGCCTACGTATAAAAGTCCGTCGCGCAACAACATGGCAGAGGGGTCCGGATTATTGTCGGACACTCCGAGAGAAGACAGATCGATCTCTCCCTTCTGGACCATGGTGATAGGGTTGAAAATAGCGATCCTGCCCAGTCCCGCCATAGATAGGTAGGCTTTTTCAGCAGAAGCGAAAACAATATTGGTGGCCGAAGAGTTGGGAGGCAATTTCATTGTTCCTGTCTTTGATAACCGGCCGTTGACTCTTGTGTATTTCACCAGTTCGTTTTTACTGTCACCCATGTATCCCGGGAATACAAAGATGTCGTTTCCTTCAATAACCGGATATGCTCCTCCGTAGGGAATGGGAATTCCGTTGTTATTGTTGGTGTTCTGCGGAAATTCATCACGGATCAGCTGCAGGTAAGCGGCTCCCGTCATACCATCGGGGTTGGGCAGAATAGTTGCCAGGGCGATGTTAGCATTGTCGGCCGGGACTTTAGGGTCAGGATCCTTTTCGCATGCCGAAAATACAAGTGCAGCACCGGCAAGTGCCAGTGTCAGATTTCTAATCTTCATAGTTCTCTTGGTTTTTAAATAAATAATCTTGTTTCATTTCAATACATATCTCAGCCTTACTCCCCAATTGCGTCCGGGTAGAGGACGGTTGAATTCGGACATCATCCGGGCATTAGTCAGATTGTTTATCCGTGCTGTGATGATGAACCGTCCGTTCATGAAGCTATGCTCTATTCCGACGTTGGCAGAGAAGGTGCGTGGTATTCTTCGCTCTTGGAACCGGCTTTGTTCAAAGTCGTAGAAATACTCTTCAACGAAAGAACCGTCCGTAAAGATGCGGGTATTCTGCATTTTGCCTCCGAATAGATTTTCTTTATGAAATTCCAGTCCGGCGTTTGCCAGAAGATAGGGGATGTTAGGCATCCGGCTACCTTTGGTCGGGTTGGGGACATGAGTGTTCGGTTCGAACTTTCGTACATCCCGCAAATCCTGATAGGTCATGTTGCAGTAGCCGTAAAGCCAGTGGGTAAGGTCCGCTTTCACCTCTACTTCTGCTCCCAAAGTGCGCATTTTTCCGAAATTCTGGTATTGCGATTGCAGATAACCTCCGGTAAACCGTATCATATTCTCGAGATACCCATAAAAAGTGTTCAATTCCAGTTGAAGATTACTGGCAGACTTTCCGGTACGGTCGAACAGGAACCCCAGATTGATGCTTGTGTTCCGTTCCGGGAGCAGATTTCCGGAAGGAGCGACTGCATATCCATCGCCCAAAAGTTCACTTTCGGCAGGCAGGCGTACGTCATATCCAACCGAAAACTTACCCATGAAGTCCGGAGTGAATCTGTAACGGAGGGCATTGCTGATACCGAAATCTCGTTTCAGCATGTCTACTTTTTCTGCTTCCGATGACATAATACTGCTCATGTGAGTATTCATGCCGTATGTATAATACTTCACGTTAAGTGAATTCAGGAAAATATCATTGTTCGTGCGGAAGTCGTATCCTATTCCGGCAATCCAACTCATCATCGTACTTTTGAAGTTGGTTTTATAACCGACAACTTTGTCCTTCAGGTCATCCTTAGGATGTCCGGAGGCATAACTGAACAGTGAGTTGAAGTTAACAGAATGGTTGTTGTTGATAACGTAGTTCAGGTGTAACTTGTGGGTGATTGTATGTTTCTCGTTTCTGGCGTTTGAAGCCCATTTGCCTATTTCCCCTCCATATTCGGATACGGCGGGGTAAGTGGTACCGTCCCAATTGTACCGATATGCGGCGGTATCCACCATATGAAATACCGTATAAGCATAGGCCAGATTCGATTCCATATCGAGCCCTTCGACAAGAAAATTTTCTTTCTCCAACTTGTTGGCAAAGAGGAAAGCGTCAGAGTAAGTGTGGGCTTTTTCAATATTATATTCGATTCCTTGGATTTCTTTGAAAGTGTGCATAAAGACAGGTTCAAACTCAATCAGGTCGAACCACCATTTACGTGCTTTCAGACTACCTGCAACAGCTAACTTTTTAAATTTATCGTGGTTACGTTTAATGACAAGCCCCTCTTCGAAGGGAGATTCCATCTTATAGTTGTTGTCAGAATAGGTATAGAATCCCCCGCCTCCGAATTCCAGTCCTTTAGAAGCAATATTCCGTTTGGTTACCAGTGAAAGCTTGTGGGTATTGAAACTTTCGATGCTGTAGCTGGCATCAAGGTACTTGGGCGGATACTCCCTGATGACAATGTTTACAGCTCCGCCTACGGACGATCCGCCAAACCTTGCGGGTACCACTCCTTTGTAGATTTCAATTCGGTCGATCATCTCCACGGGTATGTCATTAATGTCGATGAAGTCCGAATTATCATTCATCGGGCTTCCGTCAATGAAGAAACCGATTCGTTTCCCCTCCAGACCGCGTACCGATACCCGGGACGCACTGCCTACACCTCCTGTGTTACGGATGGTTACACCTACGGTTTTCGACAGGACATCTTGCACATTACTGACCGTCCCCTGTAGTTGTTGCATGCTGATTACCGACATAGGCATGGCCTGCTCGCGCAGTTGGCGGGCTTCACTTTTGGCTGTGATGACAACTTCACCCAGTGACTGAGCTTCCGGTTCCAGGCGGATAACCAGCTTTTTACCTTTGGTATTCGGAATCGTTATTTCCTCTTTCCGGGTATGATATCCCATAAACGAAAAAGTGACCGAATAACGTCCCGCAGGAGCTTCGATGAGGAACTCCCCGTTTTTATCCGCCGAGACGCCTCTCTTCAGTGCTTCTATATATATGTTGGCACCCGGGAGTATTTCCTCGTCATTGGTGTCGATGATGACTCCGCTCAGTTTGCCCGGTTGTGTTTGGGCCGGGAGGCCGCTGCACAGTGAGAGCAGAGTGATGATGAAAACACAGATTTTATTTCTCATATCCTGTTCTCCTTATTTAGATGATTGTTGTTGGAACTTCATATGTACTATCCGGGACGATTTCCGTAAAGATGGGAATAGTGGGAGCATCACTTTGAAGAACAGAGGCCATCGTTTTTTTAAGCGGTCCATATACAGGTATTCCTTAATCACGTGTAGTCCCGGATACCAGTCTTCCATCTCATATACGTTGTCTGTTCCCCATCGGAATGGTGCGTTATACTTCTTTACGTCCGGATGCCATTTGTAGTTACGGGCTGTCCATGCATTAATTACGTCGAATGCCATTTCCGCATGGTGGAAGCGTTGTCCGATCCGGTAAATTAACTCTCTGATATCTTCTTCTTTGAAGTACATCATCACTCCTTCCGATATGATCAGCAGAGGAAGACCTCTGGGAACAGAGTTCATCCATGAATCATCGAACATCGACCGTGCGATCATTTTATAATTATCCGTTTCCTTGAAGAAAAGTTTTCGTAACCCGATGGATTCTTCTACGTCGATGTCTAACCAAAGGCAATTGTGCAATGGAAGTCTTTTGCAGCGTGCATCCAGTCCGCATCCCAGATTTACGACGGTAGCTTCCTTAGGGTGTTTCGACAGGAAGTCGAGGATGATTTCGTCCAATACGAGGGTACGGGCAATTGTGCCCACCTGCGAACCTTCCGAAACTTTGTCTTTCGAAGAACTTGCCAGTTCGATTCGGTGGAGTATATCTATGGCATAAGGGTCTTTGATAGCGCCGTTGGGTTTTACTGTTTCTATAGCCCTTATTCGCAAGGTTATAAACAGAGTTTCGGGAACTCCTGATAAATTTACTTTCATGTTTAGTTTCTGCTTTTATATTTCCGGTTGTTGTTTATTATTCGTGGAGAATTACCTATTAATGGGGATTGTGCCGATAGGTGGCTTATTGTAATTTTGTATCTACTCTCCAATTGGAGACAAAAGTAGAGCCTTACCGGCTTTTACTGCTTACGCGAAAAGGAACTTGACTTTAACTTAAAGGAATAATGATGGCAACGCGGTTAATGAAACATGATTTGCATGAAATGATGCTGGAATGGCCCGTACAGAATCTGGCGGGAGAGAGCCGGACAGAAAGAAATAGTTATCGGATTGACAATGGGTATCTGAAAGCGACATTCGAAGAAATATGTACTCCGTTTTTTTCGATTATGGAACATCATATATCATGTGAGGAGTCCATTGAGATGTATGCACAGGCCGATGAATATCATGCTGTTTGGTTTTGTGCCGCCTTAGCCGGACACGTCACTTGTTTTTACGACCCTATTACCCGGAGTGAGGAGTGGAACAAAGGAGATGCCAATCTCCTGCAATGTGACGGGATAGACTCATGCGCCTGTTTCCCTAAGCATACGCCGTTTCACATGATGGAGATTATGCTTTCCAACGATTATATCCGTGAACTTGCCGGACAATATCCCGACCTGTTTGGTAATGAAGATATCGAAACCATTTTTTGTGATAGACTCTACAGGGCATATCGGACAAATCGCCCTTTTTGTACTGGTATTTATAAAGCGTTGAGTGATATTAAGCTTTCACAGCTGAATGGGAATATGGCACTTATGTATGTGGATGCCAAGATTAGGGAAATTCTTTCGCTTTTTCTCGCACGGCGGGGAGGAGAGGAGTGTCTTCATTGTTCGTGTTCTGTCGGGATAGAGTGTGATAAGATCCATCATGCCAAGGCCATTATTGAGCAGGAGTATCTCAATCCCCCTTCGCTTCATCAGTTGGCATTGCGGGTAGGTACCAACGAATGTACCTTAAAACGAGGTTTCAAAACGGTATTTGGTACCACCGTGTTCGGCCATATTTTTGATTATCGTATGGAGATAGCCTGTCGTTATCTGCTGGATAGCAGTAAGACGATACAAGAGATCGGGGCATGTGTCGGTTATGAATATCATGCCCATTTCTCTACGGCCTTCAAACGGAAGTTCGGACTGACCCCTCTGGAATACAGGTGCAGCCGTTTGGGCGCCTCCTGAGGTAACGACGGGATTGCCGTCCGACGGAATAAATGGTAAAAGCGTTTGAGAAAAACTTCCTTTATCAGCAGATTTACACGATAATATCATTGGGATAAATCCGTATATGAAGTCTGGTCTGTGAAAGTTTGCGCAGGTTTTGCTCCCTTTGCTTGTTCAGACTTTGACGGCAGAAACAGCCAGAATCATAGGCCGTCTCAATTCCTCTTCCATATCCTTGATCTTTTGCAGCATCTCTTTAGTAGGTTGAGGCTCTATCACATTGGTTATGGTAAATCCGGCCTGCAATAGTCCCTGCAATATGGAAGTTAAAGTATGATGGAATTTCACTACCGTTTCTCCCAGGAAAGAAGTCTCCCGGTATCCTTCAGTGAAATAATGATCTACCGGCCAGTGCTGTGCGGTTCCTGCTGTGTTGTAAAACCAATCTTCGTTTCCGTGTGCCGTAAATATCGGATGTTCCATTGTAAACACGAATGTTCCCCCTTGAGCTAATGTACGGTACACCTTTCGGAATATCTCTTCTAAATTTTCAATGTAGTGTAAAGCCAGTGAACTGATAACTACATCAAAGCGATTCGACGGATAATCATAGTCTTCTATCCCTATCCGGTGATATTCTATTCTGTCGGACTCCTTCTTTTTTTCAGCCTCTTGTAGCATTTTCTCAGACAAATCAATACCAACCACATGGCTTGCTCCTTTAGAAACTGCATACATGCAGTGCCATCCATAGCCACATCCCAAATCAAGTGTCCGTTTCCCTTCAAAATCAGGTAATATCTTTTCCAGTGTCGGCCATTCTCCCGCACCTTTCAACCCTTCTTTTGAGCGTAGCATCTCGCCATATTTCTCAAAGAAGGATTCTTTATCGTAAACATTCTCCTTCATAAATTATTAATCGTTTCTGTTTATACATCTTGTCCTGCATTTCACCTATGCATTAACCGCTGAAGGGGCAAAAGTACGAAAGATAATCTGTTGATTATCGGAATAGATCGTATTTTTGTGCCGATACCCACTTTGCTTTTCTTTGACGCAACTATATACTTTATTGTACCAAGCGTTGTGTATAATAAATGGTTAAATCCGATAAAGTATATAGTTGCGCATTCAAAATTATGGCATTCTTTAAGAAAATGAAAAAGAAAATCAACGGAAAGTGGTATCCCCAATCCGTTACAGTAGGCAAACCCGTTACCACGGATGAAGTGGCGAAACGCCTTGCCGCCGAATCCACCGTCAGTCCTGCCGACACTTTCGCCGTACTGAAATCCCTCGGCGGCGTGCTGGGCGACTTCATGGCAAACGGCCGCACGGTGAAACTCGAAGGGCTCGGCACATTCTACTACACCGCAGCCGCCAACGGCAACGGTGTGGATTCTGCCGAGAAAGTGACCGCTTCGCAAATCACCGGGGTACGTGTGCGCTTCATTCCCGAAACCCATCAGAGCAGCAGCCATCAGGTGACCACCCGTACCCTCGTCTCCGATACCGTCTTCTGGGAAGAGTGGGGCGGCAAAGAATCCTCCACAGGTGACGACGTGGAAGATCCGACAGGGGATCTGCCCGATCCGAAAGATTAATGCAACCGGGCTCGGCAAGCCCCCATTCGCACCCGCCCATGTGCGGAAATTCAAGCGCACACGTGCGCAATCCGAACGGCACACTATCCTCCCGAGGATTACAATACAAAAAACAATTTATCATTTCATAAAAACAAGAAATTATGAAATTCAAATTACTTCCCATGCGCAACCCCCAAGACCGGGAGTCAGCCCCCAAGTTCCACGCCAAGCCGGAGTACAACGGCATGATAGACATTGATTTTATCGCCAAACAAATTGCCGGGCGTCCCTTGCTCACAGCGGGCGACATCAAGAGTGTCCTTTCCAACTTCCTCGAAGAAGTACCCACCTTTATGCTGCTGGGCTACTCAGTGAAGCTCAACGAACTGGGTACATTCCGCATCTCGTTCAGCAGCAAGGGCGTAGACGTGGCCGCCGATTTCCGAACCACGATGATAAACGGCTTCAAAGTGATCTACACCCCGGATGTGGTGCTGAAAACACGCATCGAGGATGCTATTACGTATGAGCAGGATAAGGCGAAAACTAAGAGCGGTGGTACAGTCGGCGAGGTGGAAGATCCGACGGGAAGTGAGGCTTCGGACTCGCGACTGTAAAGAGAAAATTGCAAGGTGGAAAAAGTATCCCGCCAGCCTGTGAATAGGAATGTTCATGGGTCGGCGGGGTACTTTTGTTTTCAGATACCTGATATTAAATGCGTTCTATAAAGATGGTATTATTCAATACCTGTTATTTGTGGCTTTTGAGTAAATCCCATTTCGTTAATCCTCAATATCCGTTCAAAAAAGAATTTGCTAATAAGTGATTGCGGACACTCTTTTACTCTATTATAATTATTTAGATTCCAATGATCATTTTGAGCTCTTTCTCCTAAACTTTGCATATAGCCGATGATTGAATTAGCTGCATGATTGTTTCCTACACAATGTTCTTCTTTGTATCTTAATGCTTTATTGGTGGCAGTGTAAATGAGGTGATAAATTTGCCCGACAGAAAATTCATTCAACAGGTCGTTTAGTACCCCATTCGTTTTATCACCTACTTTGTAGGTAATATTGAACATCGTTTCTATGCTATGCAGGAGATATTCCAAGCATTCATTTAAGGCTATTTTTCGCCATAGGCAGTATGTTTCATAACCATTCGTTTTTTCGGCAGGATTAATAAGTGAATCTATAAGCATTACTTTTTCTAAATAAGCGCACTTAAGATTAAGTTGCCAATGTACTTTATTAATATAGAATGAATAGCTTCTGTTTTCAAAATCCAAATTGGTAAAACACTCTAAATCCGTTTCAGGGTAGATTTTTATAATGTTGTTTTGATAAAGCATATTTGTAATTTCCTTCGATAGCATTGGGGTGGGAGCTATGGGCGTACGAAACAGGTCGAATGGCTTAATGAGATTATATCCTTCATCAATTCCTTCGCGCAAAACAGCTCCGATGTACACTCTTTCTTCGAAAGATAATGTGTCTATATCTCTTTCTTTATTTTGTTCGAGATAAAGTAATTCGCGGATAAGCTGCTCTTTTTCTTGTTTGATTTTTAGGGCTTGCGCATCTTTCATTTGCTGCTCTTTGAGTTTCTCTTCCTTCGCCCTTTTGCTACAGGTATTGCAACGACAATATTCATTTTCTGATTCGTGTCCACATTCTGGACAAATTAGTTGTGTGTCGAGAGAATAATTACGGGGCAAGTACTGAATTTGTAGTTTATTGTTGCAGTAGGGACACGTCTGTGTCGTTTCTATAGCAGGTAATAGTTTCCTAAACGACGACGGTTGGCAATCTATCTTATATATTTCTATTATGTCTTTTATTTTAACGTTGTCATAGTAGTCTTTTATTAGTTTTTCTGTTTCGCCATCGGACAGATGACTTATCTGGTTGGGTTTTATATATTTCATGATCGTTTTTATATTTGTCTTCTAATTTTTTACCATCGGCAAAGATACTGCTTTCTTTAAGATAACGGATGCTATCAGATGCCAAAAATAGAGACGAAATGACTGTACAGGGTACTATCAGCGTGTCGTTAATTCATTTGTATCGGCGAAGGTTATGAAACTGTGTTTTGATACGTGTACTTACCCTCGCTATAGGTCAGTGTCAGGCGGTGCATTGCCCTCGTTACTGCCACATATAGCATACTTCGGTCGATCTCTGAATGATAATTTCTATCGTCTGCCTGTGGGATAATCACTTCATCGAATTCCAAATCCTTTGGCATGTGTGCAGAGGTGATGATACTTCTAACTTGGTATTGAATTGGGTTTGTTTGCCGTTGATTGTGATACGGGCATGAATGGGTACTAAACCATTCTTTTTCATCTTGTCTTTTTTTATTGTTTTAAGATTGGACTTTCAAGTTTTAGAAAGAGGAGCAGATACGGATTGCTCCTCTTTCCCGGATTATATTCTTCGTTTATTCTCCCCACTCGGGTGGCCCTACATAGGTGTACTTTGTAATCTTGGCCGTACCGCCACCGGTTTGGTACAAGAACCTGGCACCGGTTTCCGTTCTTTCATAAGGACCTATCCAAGAATCTGTGCCGCCGGTTTCAGTTACTCCGTCAGCAGTAGCCTTTGCTATTACTTCACCATTCAATACCCACTCGGTATAGATCCACGACTTTGTAGGGTCAATCTTATCTACAGCCTCCTTGACGTTGATGCCCAGCCGGAGTTCCTTGCCGGTATCGACTTTAACTTTGACACTACCTACGTCGCCACACCAAGGTGTCGTACTCAAGGTGGTTATGCCGCCTATAATATGAAAACGCATCTCGAGTGTCGGTTCGCCTTCTTTTTTCCAGGAAAAGAAGAATTTGAGATCTGTGTTGCCTAACGGTTCGAAATAAAAAGTGTATTCGCCCGGCATAAGCCCTTCCGGTCCGTATTGGAGTGAAGTGGAGAATGTCTTGTTGTATTCAAACTCTTTGGCAGTCGGCGGGTTGGCTTGCTTGAACCGGATAATTTTGGTAATCGGTTCGGTACCTTCTCCAGCTTTGGTTGACAAAACCATTACTCCTGTACGTACACTTGTTCCGACATGCCGTTCTACATTGAGTATCAAATCACCCGAGCCGTTGAAGGAAGTCTCTTCAAAGGTATACCAGTCGTCTTCTTTTTCATTTTGCTTGCTAACTTCCCATTCTGTATTAGATTCTATATGAATCTTGAATTGTTGAGCTTCGTCTAAGATAGTATAGAACTTGCCGTTGGCTGGCGTTTCAGGTTCCAATATAACACCTTCTTGCCTGCAACTTACTTCTTGGGCAATTTTTCCATGACGGTCGTAAATGGTTACTATACCGGTACGTTGCTCGCCTTTGTTAATAGAAGCTTGTATGGTGATTTTTCCATCCAATTCGCCTGATGCACTTCCTTGGATAGACAACCACTTTTCTCCTTCGGTTATTTCAGCCGTCCACTTTTGGTTAGTCTGTATGTTAAAGTCTGTCTTTCCTCCAGTTTGTGGGATT
>OGUJ01000100.1_pt1 | contig 75564 bp, 62 predicted proteins | sample 1573661 | NCBI WGS metagenome assembly OGUJ01 (sample SAMEA2581933, study PRJEB24529) | metagenome | biome: Human gut stool | place: China | collected 2011
TGGCAGCAGTAGCAGCTGTCGGCGCAGTAGTGATTATCAGAAGAAAGAAAAAATAGGTTGAAGCAGATGAAAACCTGTCGTATGCTTAGAGCAGACGGCAGGTTTTGTGATAGAAATAGCAGACGGCAGAGGTCGTATTATGTACTGCATGCTGATTGTAGACGATGAAGATCAGGAACGTTTAGAATCCAATCTTTTCTGAAGAAGGCAGGGATTGACTCTATATGACCAAGGTGAATAATTATTCTCTGCAGAAATATTTGATCACTGGTATTGTCGTGGGAAGTGTAAAAGAATAAACAAAAAGAAGGGAAGTTGTTATGCAGAAGATATACAGAATCAAGACATCACCCTGTGCGAGACAGGAAAATATGATCATAGGAAATCAATACAGAATCACAGTACTTACGGAAGGGCTGGTGAGACTTGAGTACAATGCAGATGGAGAGTTTGAGGACAGAGCCACGCAAATGGTCTTATACCGGGATTTCCCCGAGGTGGATTACCGCGTCATTCATACAGAAAACGGGATAGAGATCAATACCTCCCGCCTACATCTTGTATATGATGAAAAAGAGTTTTCATCTGGCGGTCTTAGTATACATGTGAAAGGAAGTGTGAACAGTACCTGGCACTATGGAGAACAAATCTGTGATCTTGGTGGTACAGCGCGGACTCTGGATGGAGTTGATGGAGAGATCAGATTGGATCATGGTGTTGTGTCGAGAAATGGATTTTCTCTTCTGGATGACAGCAACTCCCATGTATTACTGGAAGATGGATGGATCAAGTCGAGAAAAAAAGGGGGAAAGGATCTTTATTTCTGGGGATATGGTCACGATTATAAGGAGGCTGTTGCTGACCTGATCCGTCTTTGCGGAAAAACACCTATGTTGCCGAGATTTGCACTTGGCAACTGGTGGAGCAGATTTTACCGATATAATGAAGAGAGTTATCTTTCGCTTATGGATCGATTTGAGCAGGAGAATCTTCCATTTACAGTTGCAGTGATTGATATGGACTGGCATCTGGTGGATATCGATCCCAAATATGGAAGCGGATGGACCGGATATACGTGGAACCGGGAATTATTCCCAAATCCAACACGATTTCTGGACAATCTACATACAAGAGGGATGAAAGTGACTCTGAATGTACATCCTGCAGATGGAGTGCGCGCCCATGAGGAGATGTATGTAGAGATGGCAAAAGCTCTGGGAGTAGATTATGCGAATGAGGATCCGATTTTATGTGATCCGGCAGATCCCCGATTTTTGGAAGCATATTTTCAGTATCTGCATCATCCGAGAGAGGAAGAGGGGGTTGACTTCTGGTGGATCGACTGGCAACAGGGGGAAGTTTGCAGGGATGAAGGACTGGATCCACTCTGGATTTTTAATCATTTTCATTTCCTGGACTCTGCAAGAGAGGGGAAAAGACCTCTGACATTTTCAAGATATGCAGGGCCTGGAAGTCACAGATATCCAATCGGATTTTCAGGAGATACAATCGTAACCTGGGAATCTCTAGATTTTCAGCCTTATTTTACACTTACGGCTTCGAATATAGGATATGGTTGGTGGAGCCATGATATCGGTGGTCATATGCTGGGATATAAGGATGATGAAATGACGGTAAGATGGGTACAGCTTGGCATCTATTCGCCGATCATGAGGCTTCATAGTTCCAGCAGTGAATTTAATGGAAAAGAACCATGGCGTTATAAGAAAGAAGCAGAAATGGTGATGGATCATATGCTGCGGGAACGGCACAGGATGATCCCGTATCTTTATACAATGAATTACAGGAGCTATTGCGAAAATAAACCTTTGATATCACCCATGTACTACAACTGGCAGGAATGTAATGAGGCTTATGAAAAGAAGAACCAGTATCTCTTCGGAACTTCTCTGATGGTTGCTCCGATAACAGCACCGCGGATAGAAAAAATAAATATGGCGAAAGTACAGGCATGGCTGCCAAAAGGACGTTGGTATGATATTTATACAGGAATGATATACGATGGGGACAGAATTCTGGATCTGTACAGAGGGATCGAGAGTATTCCCGTTTTTGCTTCCGCAGGAAGTATTCTTGCGTTTACAGACGAAATCAGTGCAGTGCAGGCACAGAAAAATCCAAATTCCTTACATCTCATGGTCTATGCAGGGCAAAATGGTGAGTTTGAGCTGTATGAAGACGACAATGTGTCCTGTGCATATGAGGAGAGAATCTGTTGTACAACGAAGATGGTGTATTGTGAAGATGAAAAACCAATCTTTACAATATATCCGTCTGCAGGAAATCGGGACCTGATTCCTCAGAAACGGAGTTATACAGTTGAAATGACTGGTTTTGAAAATTCCGGTGAAACGGTCGTGGTCAGAAAAAATGGTGTAGGAACAGATGCTCAGATATCTTATGACAGATGGAAAAAAGCAATTGTAGTAGAGATACCAGAGACAGAAACAGATGCGATGATCGAAGTGAGTTTGGAACATACGGCTTCCGGAGCCAGAAATGATGTTGTGGAGAGATGTTTTGATTTTCTGAATCAGGCAGAGATAGAATTTGTGCAGAAAGACAGGTTATACGAACTAATACGGTCAGAACGTCCGGCTGCGGGGATTTTGTCAGAACTGTTTGCAATGGATATCAGCAGAGATTTAAGAGGTGTTCTGGTTGAAATTCTTACGGCACAGATTGTGTAAATACTGACAGAAAAAATCGTTTCACCTCATTGACAACTCCTGATACGAGTGCTACTATGATGATATCAAAATGATATCAAATAAATTCATATGAGGAGGACAAGAATATGGATGGAGAGAAAAGTGTAGTACAAGATGAAAAAGTATTGAAAGCAAAGAGTGGATATGCCATGCTTTTACTTGGTATCATCGGGATGCTGCTTGGTGTGGCTGTGATCATTGCGGGATGCATGGTGTTTGGTCAGACAGGTGAGACGAATACGGCGCTGTTGGCAGGTTCTATTATTCTTGGAGTGTTACTGATTGTGGGATTTATACTCGAACTTTGCGGATTGAGAGTATTGAATCCAAATGAAGCCTATGTATTTGCCCTGTTTGGAAAATATTACGGAACGATCAAGACAGCCGGATTTTTCTGGGTAAACCCATTTTGTGAAGCGATCAACCCATCTGTACGTCCGGCAGCACCAGTTGTTACATCCTCAGGCCTTGCCAATCCGGCAGCTCTCTCAGGAAAAGCAAAGAAAGTGTCATTGAAGACACTGACGCTGAACAACGAAAAGCAGAAAGTCAACGATGAACTTGGAAACCCGGTAGAGATCGGCGCAGTAGTGATCTGGAAAGTGACAAATCCGACCAAAGCGGTGATCAATGTGGAGAACTATAAGAATTATCTGTCCATTCAGTGCGATGCGATTATCCGTAACACGGCAAGAATGTACCCATATGATACCAGTGAAAAAGGAGATGAAAAGTCCTTAAGAGGAAGTTCCCAGGAGATTGCTGAGATCATGTGCAAAGAATTGCAGGAGAAAGTTGAGAATGCGGGAATCAAGATTCTGGAAGTCCGCATCACACATCTTGCTTATGCACCGGAAATTGCATCTGCAATGCTGCAGAGACAGCAGGCGGCAGCGATCATTGATGCAAGACAGAAAATCGTGGAAGGTGCTGTTGGCATGGTAGAGATGGCACTTGACAAATTGAACGAGAATGATATTGTAGAGTTGGATGAAGAAAGAAAGGCAGCGATGGTGAGTAACTTACTGGTCGTACTTTGTGGAAACAAGGATGCACAGCCGATCGTAAACAGCGGAAGTCTGTATTAGGACGATTGTGTACAGTATATATAAAATAGTTAGAAGGTGGGACACATTTTGGAAAATGAAAAGAAAGAAAAAAGTAAAGTGAAAAAACAGGTTCCACTGAGACTTTCCAAGGAGCTTTACGATGAGATCGCACAGTGGGCAGAGGATGAGTTTCGTTCGATGAACGGACAGATCGAGTATCTTCTGACAGAGTGTGTGAAGTGGCGGAAGCGGTCTGGAAAGAAGGATGATTATATACAGAAAAGCTAGGGATGTCGTTTGACATCCCTGTTTTTAACTGTATTTTGCCGCATATTCTTTTGGAGAACACCCGCAGGCTTTTTTGAATTTCTTACTGAAGTAGTACACATCCGAATATCCGGATGTCTCTGCAACTTCGGAAATTTTCATCGTGCCTTCTTTCAGAAGTTTCTGAGCAGCGCTGATCCGGATATCGGAAATGTACTGGAGTACAGAGGTATGTTGTACTTTTTTAAATACGCTTCCCAGGTAGGAAGGATGCAGCTGAAAATTCGCAGCCACCTGAGAAACGGAAAGGGAAGCATCTGTATAATGATTTCCGATATACTCCATGATCCGGCGGCAGAGTGCGATATCTGACGGGACGGCCTCCATTTTCTGAATGCACTGCAGTCCGTAAAACAGGACTTCATTTTTCAGATTCTCCAGAGAATGTTCGGTATCCAGTATGGAAGCGGAGAACTCGGTTACGGGCTGAGCCAGATTTTCCGGAATATGAAAATACACATGGTACACAACAAAGATCTCGTGGATCACAAGAGAAAGATACTCGCTGTTTTTCTTCTGGCTGATGGAAAGGAAGAGTGTTTCCAGATATTCCAGCAGATCTTTGCGGTTCTGGGCGTGCAAAACTGTAATAAAGTGCTTCCGCATTTTTAAGAGTTCCTCGGAAAATCCGGGTCTTTCCGGATGGGAATAGCTGATACAGAGATTGGATTCCCGGGAAAAATAGCGTTCTGTCAGAAGGTGCAGGCAGCGGGTGTAATATGGCTTCCAGTCGGTTGTAACAGGAAAGATATTTTCAATATACAAAAATGTATATTCGTTTTGCTGTGCAATAAAATCCGTAAAACAACTTCCGATATGGAGTAGTTTTTCTTTGTCGGAGAGGAAAATCTGCAGCATGTAGATGTATTCGCTTTCCTGCATATATTCGCAGAGAAAATCCTGTCCGCGCAGACGATCCACCAGCTGTAATACTGCATCGTGAGTGTGTTCCGAAACATAGACACTGCAATAGATGCTGTATGCCAGATTTTCAAATTCCGGATGCTGTACACACAGATCGGAATAGGAAAGCACGCCGTCCCGGATATTGGCAAGCATACTGCACAGATGAAAGTGCTCATAATGCTTTAATGTATGGCGGGTCTGTTCTTCAAAATGGATGGCCTGGATACATTCAGACAGCGCCCGCTCCAGCTCTTCGGCGGCAACCGGCTTCAGCAGATATTCTTTTACCCCGTACCGGATCGCGGTGCGCGCATATTCGAAGTCATTATAGCCCGATAAAATGAGCATATGCACAGAAGGAAAATGCTCTTTGATATATCTGGCAGTTTCGATTCCGTTCATCTGCGGCATTTTGATATCCAGAAGCAGCAGATCTACGGGTTCTTTTTCCAGATGGTCGATGACCTGCTGTCCGTTTTCGGCTTCTCCGGCAAAAGTAAGATTTAGTTTTTCCCAGGGTATGATCTTTTTTATGCGCTGACGAATAAAATATTCATCATCTGCAATCAATAGTTTCAATGACATGGCAATCCCTCCTGTTTGGGTAATGTGATCACGGTGATGCAGCCGCTGGTTTGGGGACTTTCCATAGATAGTCCATAACCCGGTCCGTAGTAGAGCAAAATTCGCTGCTGGATACTTTTGATTCCGAAGTGGTCGGCATCCTGCTGCCAGATTTTTTCGTAGTCTTCTTTTGAAAATCCACGTCCGTTGTCTGAAATCGTAAACCGGATACAATCCCCAGCATCTTCCGCCTCAATATGAAGAATTCCGTGCCGGTCAAGTCCCTTGATCCCATGGTAAATACTGTTTTCCAGAATCGGCTGAAGCAGCAGTTTGATGCAGCTGTAGTTTTTTAACGCTTCCGGACAGGTGATGGTGAAATCGAATTTATGGAAATAGCGAATCTGCAGGATTTCCAGATATGCTCTGGAAATTTCCAGTTCCTGTCCGATGGAAATATGCATCTTTCCATTGCTTAAGCTGGAGCGGTAAAAAGAAGAAAGATTCATAACAAGCTGAATCAGAGTTTCTTTTTCATCAAGCTCCGCCAGAGCGCAGATGTTATCCAGAGTATTGTAAAGAAAATGAGGATTTACCTGCTGCTGAAGGAGGTTGAGGGAAAGCTGCTGTTTGAGTTTTTCGGCTTCGATCAAGTCGTCTCTCATTTTCGTCTGGATCGCGATCATACTGTTGAAAGAGCTGAGAAGCGAAGCAACCTCGTCATTACACGGAATCTCACGGATTGGAACCCAGTTTCCCTCCTTGACTGTCTGAATATGCGAGATCAGATAGCTTAACGGATAAGTGACTTTCTGTGCAATATGGTGAGAAGCAAATACGCAGAGCACCATAACCAGTGCGGCGATCAGCAGAGACAGGCAAAATATCGCGAACAGAGGCGCCAAAAAGCTGACGATCGGAATCTGGTTTAAAACATACCAGTCAAGGGTAGAAAAAGGTGTGAAAAACAACAGATTTCCGCCTGCAAAAAAATACTGGGAATCCAGATTTTTAAGAATGAGATCCATATATTCATACTGGCTGTCCAGTTCGGGACTGCCGTTACTGCTCTGGACCTGTCCGTTTTTATCGATCAGAAACAGTTCATTGGTTGTATTGTATTGTTTATAAATACCGGAAATCTGTGTTTCCGGTATGGAAAGCTCTACATATCCGAGCATTCGTCCGGAATTGATATTATAGAACGGGCGAATGTAGGAGAGGACTTTTACCTCTTTATGTCTGTCGTTCAGGTGTCGTTTCATACCAACCCGCCAGACAGGAGAAAGAGCCGGATCACTGAGGTTCATCTGACTTGAGTCCGGCTCGGTAGATACCAGAAGAAGTCCCTGATCGGAATACAGACTTACAGAATGGATGAACGGTGTAGACTGTATGATCTGTCGGATATGCTGTTTGACATTGGTTGTTGCATTGGAAGAATACTTTGCGGCAAGATAGTCTTTCATATATTCCTGTACAGTGTCATCAGACAGAATAGTTTTGGAATAATTTTCCGTGGCATCCAGATAATATTGAAACTGTCCGGAAATATAGCTGAGCTGCTGCAGAGCATTTCTTCCCTCCAGTCGAAAAGAATGCTTCAGAAATAAACCGGAGATCCCTAAAAAAAGCAAAACCATGAACAGGATAGAAGTCATGGATATGCTTCGGAAAAAGCTAAAGCTGATGGAATTTTTGTTGTGTTTGATCTTTTTCATTGCAGGAATTCTCCATAGTATAGTCGATGTAACAGAATTAAAATCATTATAGAGAATGTAGGAAGAAATGTCAAAATAAGTTTATTTGAGATTCCATATTGAAAAAGAACAAAAAATATAGAAAATGAACATTGTGAAAAACCCGCTTATTTTCTATACTAGGTGCATCACATAAATGTTTCAAAGGAAAACGGAGGAAAAAGGAATGAAATTGAAAAGAATCACAGCGGCGCTGCTGGCAGGAGTGATGTGCGTGGGACTTCTGGCAGGATGCGGAAGCAAAGGGGACGGAGACGAAAAAGGTTCAGGCGATAAGATTACGATTCGTCTGTTGACAAGAATGGCAGGAACGACAGCGCAGGTGGATATCTACAATGATATTCTGGATGAATTTAAAGAGAAACATCCGGAAGTGACGATCGTTGATGATTCACAGGGGGATGAATCTGCATTCAACAATATTTTATCGACAGATATTGCATCTGGAACAATGGCAAATATTTTCCGTATCCAGGGTGTTGCCAATCTGTCAGAATATATCGATAACGGGCTGATCCTGGATGTACAGCCATATTTAGACGAAGATCCGGAATGGGGCGGCGGATTTACAGAGGGAGCGCTCTCTTATTATCAGGTGCCTGGAAAAGAAGGAACTTATGCGATTCCGATGGAATCCGGACTGATCGGAGTTTATTACAACAAAGATTTGTTTGAAAAAGCAGGCGTGAAGGAATTCCCTGAAACATGGACAGAATTTCTGGATGCGATCAAGAAGTTAAAAGCCAGCGGTGTGATCCCGATCGCAATGGGAACACAGACAACTTATATGGCAGGACATCTTCATGATCAGATATTCTACAAATGGCTCGGAACAGATGCTGCGAAGAAGTTAGGTTCCAGAGACATGAAATGGACAGATCCGGAAGTGGTAGAGACACTCCAGTTTGTACAGGATCTGATCGATGCAGGCGCATTTGACAAAAATGCAGCAGGTATGACAGACAATATTGCAATGACACAGTTCCAGCAGGGAGAAGCTGCGATGGTAATCACAGGTCCATGGAATATCGGAACTTTTGAAGATCCGGCAGAGACACCGGTATGTGACAGCATTGAAGTTGCAAAATTCCCATACTTTGAAGAAAAACCGGAGTTTAAGAATGAAGATATGCAGACATTGTCTCCGTATATGATCAGCGGAAAACTGGAAGGAAAAGAACTGGAGCTTACACTGGAACTCGTAAAAATGCTGACAGACAAAGATGCAGCGAAGAGATTTGCAGAGGAAGCAGCCTTCCTGATCCCGAGAACAGACATTGATCTGGATGAAAGTGCGATCTCTCCACTGTTTGCCAAAAATGTAGAGCTTGGCGGAACATCTGAGGGAATCGGAGTCGATGTATTTGATTTTGATCCGCTGGCTTCTATGCAGGATCGAACAAGAAACTCTATCTCAAGCATGTTCACCGGAGAAAAACCGGACAGCGTTGCAAAAGAGATTCAGAGTGAGATTGATAAATAGGTATCAATAAAATAGGACGTACAAAAATGCCCTGTCAGCTTTGTGCAGGGCATTTTTTTAAAGAACAGGAGGTTTCCGGATGATAAAGTTAAAAAGTAAAAAGACAAGAATGGGCATTATGCTGTTTCTTGTTCCGGCACTTGTGATCTATCTGGTATTTCAGATTATTCCGATTATCGGTTCCATCTATTTTTCTCTGGTTGACTGGAACGGAATTGCAGGATCTGCGCCGAAATTTGTAGGACTGAAAAATTATATCGATGCATTTCACAATGCAGATTTTATTCTTTCTTTAAAGAACATGGCAAGAATGGTCATCATCAGTGTGATCTGTCATACCCCGATCGCACTTCTGATGGCAGTTGCGATCAATACAAAGTGTAAAGGCTACAGGATCTTTAAGGCGTTGTTCTTCGTACCGACTGTATTCCCGCTGACTGCAGTTGGTCTGATGTGGTATTTCATCTTCATGCCGACCGGATCTTTCAACTCTCTGCTGGAAGTGATCGGACTCAGCGATCTGGTGATGCCATGGCTGGTAGATCCTGCAACAGCGATGAATACGATCGTATTTGTCAATGTCTGGGCAGGTGTTGGTTATTACATGGTTATTATTTTAGCCGGTCTGACGACCATCCCGGATGATGTATATGAAGCGGCAGCGATCGATGGAGCAACATCGATCCAGAAATTCTTTAAGATCACAGTTCCAATGCTGAAACCGATCCTGGCAATGTGTATTCTGATGGATATCATCGGATCTGTCAAAGTATTCGATCTTGTATTTGCCATGACAGGAGGCGGACCGAACGGTCTGACCAACCTTCCGACAACATTGATGTACAATGAGGCGTTTAAGTACAACCATTACGGAGTAGGAAGCGCGATCGGAATCATTATCATGGTGATCTGTATTGTGGGTACGGTTGGAAGCAATCTGATCACAAACAGAAAGAAAGCGGAGTAGGGGGAAGAACACATGAAAAAGAAAGTAAAAACTCGTAAGAAAATTACGCTGCAGAGTGCGATCATGTATATTCTGCTGATTTTGACAGCGCTGATGTTTGCAACCCCGATGTTGTTTACCCTTTTGTCTTCCATTAAGACAAAAGTAGAAATTTTTGCGAAACCATTCTCCTGGCCGGAAGTTCCACAATGGTCCAACTATGTGGAAGCCTGGACAAGTGCCAACATGAGTCACTACTTTTTAAACAGTTTGATTCAGGCAGGAGCGACAGTGATCGTACTTGCGATCGTGTCTACAATGGCAGCCTACGTACTGTCCAGATTTGATTTTAAATGCAACAAATTTTTACTGTTATTCTTTATGCTGGGAATGATGGTTCCGGTACATACTGTACTTGTTCCGGTTTCTTACATTATCGGAGCGCTGAATCTGAAAAATAATATCCCGGCTCTGGTTATGATCTATGTGGCATTCAGCCTTCCGTTCAGTATTCTGGTCGTGACCAACTTTATGAAGGGTGTGAACCGTTCTCTGGAAGAAGCAGCTCTGATCGATGGAGCAACCTATTTCCAGATTTATAAAAATGTGATGCTGCCGATGACAGTACCGGCGATTTCCACGATTTCTATTTTTAACTTCCTGGGTGCATGGAACAACATTCTGTTCCCGCTTCTGTTCATCAATGACAAGAACTTAAAGCCGATCGCACTGGGACTGTTGAACTTCAACGGAGAGCGTGGAAGTGATTATGGCCCGCTGATGGCGGCAATCGTGATCACAGTTGCTGTTCCGCTTGTGATCTACCTGTTATTCCAGGAAAAAGTAGAAGGCGGTCTGGCAGCGGGAGCTGTGAAAGAATAGGCATGAGGAGGAAAATAAAATGAGCAAGATCAGATACAGACAGGTGCATCTGGATTTTCATACAAGTGAGTACATACCGGATATCGCAGCAGATTTTGACAAAGAAGAATTTGCAAAAACATTGGAAGAAGCACATGTAGATTCCATTACATGTTTTGCAAGATGTCATCATGGATGGCTGTACTATCCGTCAAAAAAATTTCCGGAGCTCATCCACCCGGGATTGAAGAACAAAAACTTTTTACTGGAGCAGATCGAGGCGTGTCATAAGAGAGGGATCAAAGTGCCGGTTTATACAACTGCACAGTGGGATGGAAGAATCATGCGCGAGCATCCGGAGTGGCTTGCAGTAGATGAAAATGGAGAATTTATTGATACCCAGGGAGTTCCGGCGCCGCATTTTTATCACACGATCTGTCTGAACAGCGGTTACAGACAATTTTTCAAGGATCAGCTTCAGGATATGATCGAGGTGATCGGCGTGGAAAATCTGGATGGGATTTTTATGGATATTCTGTTCCAGGTAGACTGCAAGTGTGAGCATTGTGTGAGGAAGATGCAGGAGCTTGGAATGGATACCGAATCCAAAGTGGAACGGATGCGGTACGCAGAGCATATGCTGGATGAATTTAAGACGGAGATCAGCGAATTTATCCACAGCATGGCGCCGGAGGCAACGATCTTTTACAATGGATCTCATGTGGGACCAAGAAGCAAGAACAGTTTTAAAGAATACAGCCATCTGGAGCTGGAATCTCTGCCAAGCGGCGGCTGGGGATATGATCACTTCCCGGCAACCAGCAGATATGCCCGTAATCTCGGAAAAGAGATGATCGGAATGACCGGAAAATTCCATACATACTGGGGAGATTTCCATTCTCTGAAAAATCAGGCAGCGTTGGAATATGAATGTTTCCATATGCTGGCAGTGGGAGCAGGGTGCTCCATCGGAGATCAGCTTCATCCAAGAGGTGTGCTCTCCAAAGGCGCTTACGACCTGATCGGGAATGTTTACAAAAGCGTAGAGGAAAAAGAGCCGTATTGCCGGGATGTCAAAGCACGGACGGAGATCGCAGTGATCACACCGGAGGAATTCTATCCGGAGGATGCAAAGGATTCTGTTCTGTCACCATCTTTGATCGGAACGGTGCGTATCCTGCAGGAGTTGGGCTATCAGTTTGATATTATTGACAGTCAGATGCCGCTGGATGATTATCAGGTAGTGATTCTTCCGGACTGCATTTATTATAATGAAGATCTGAAACAGAAGATGGAAGCATATCTGGCACAGGGTGGTCATGTGATCGGTTCTTTTGATTCCTGTCTGCCAAAAGACGGAAGTGAGAGCATTTACGGTGTGGCATTTGAGAAGGAATCGGAATATTACAGAGAATTTGTGATGCCGAATGACGTGATCGGAAAAGATCTGCCAAAAGAAGAGTTTGTCATGTACTTGAGAGGATATGATGTAAAACCGGTACATGCAGAAGTGCTTATGGATAAGATAGAGCCGTATTTTGACAGAAAAGGAAACACCTTCTGTTCACACCAGCATGCACCGTCTTCCGGGAAAGTGGGAAGCCCGGAGGTGACGATCTGGAACAATGCGCTGTATTTCTCCCACCCGGTTTTTGCACTGTACCGTAAAAATGCGGCAAGATGGTGCAAGCTGATGGTGAAAGATGCGCTGGAATATTTCATCGGAGAAAAGCTGGTCAGATATGAAGGCCCGTCTACACTGAATATTCAGTTGAATGCGCAGGAAGAGAAAAACAGAGATGTTCTGCATATCCTGCATTATATTACGGAGAAGAGATCGGAAGACATCTATACCGTAGAAGACAAGATTCCTTTGTATGATCTGGAGATTCAGGTAAATACAGATGGAAAACAGGTAAAAGAACTCAGAAGTGTTCCGGATGAAACGCCGCTTTCTTTTGTTCAGGAAGGCAAATACGTTAAATTTTCGGTAAAAAAAGTAGACGGACATCAGATGATTTGTATTCAATATTAAAAGAAGGGGATGTTCTGGAAATTTGTATAGGGATACAGGTTTTCAGACATCCCTTTTCTACAGGAGGTTCAAGGTGGAAGCAAAAAACTGGAAGACAGAAAAAGAGACCATCATCCGTTGTGTGCTGTTAAATCTGGCAGGCGTTTTTATTTATGCGGTTGGAATCAACAGCTTTGCGGCGCCGCACAAGATTGCACCCGGAGGGGCAAGCGGCATTGCGATCCTGATCAATTATCTGACAGGATGTCCGATCGGTCTGTTTGTCTTTGTATTTAATATTCCGCTGCTTCTGATCATTGTGGTCAAAAAATATTTTCCGCGTTCTTTCGTGTTTCGCACCCTGGCGTCTACCGCCCTGCTCTCCATTGTGACAGATCTGGTGATCGTCAGGATTCCGGTATACAAAGGAAATCCTCTTCTGGCGGCTATGTTTTGCGGAGCCATGATGGGGATCGGTCTGGCGCTGGTGCATATGGGACAGTCCAACACCGGGGGCATTTCTCTTCTGGGACTGATCATGCAGAAATGCAATCCGCAGTTTCAGGTAGGCGCCTGGATCTCGGGATTGAATATTGCGGTTGTACTTGCCTCTGCAATGGTATATCGTAATATTGAAAGCTTATTATATGCGGTTGTGACGGTGTATATTTCGGGAATGTTCATGGATCATATGCTGGAGAATGCAGATGCAAAAAATCTGATGATCGTGATTGCCGAATCTACCGATAAGGTACGTCAGGTATTTCTGGACAGGAAGATCGGCGTGACCGTATTAAAAGGAGAAGGCGGTTATTCCAGTGAGGTACAGCGTGTGGTGATGTGCGTGTCAGAAAAGAAGGAATGCGAGCTTTTGCAGAAGCGGATCCACAAAGTGGATGACAAAGCACTGGTGATTATTACAGAAGCGGAAAAAGTAGCAGGAAAAGGATTCAAACATTTGACATAGAAGGAGGATGACGAACGTGATTGTATTAGCAGAACAAAAAAAGGCATCCGTACGGGTGGCATTTATCGGAAAAAAAGAGGCAGAAAATCTGACATACGTGTCAGCAGATTATCAGGCAGTATCCAGAGTGGGCGGTCTGGATGAGAATCTGACGGTTTATATCGGACAGGGGAAGGAACCGCTTACGATCCGTAACATTCAGGAACTGTCCGCAGGAGCAGCCGGCGCGGTGAAAGGAATGGGGATCAAGGCGTATGAGATGGACATCCGTCCGTTTCTTGAAGCAGCAGGTGTGCGGGCAGTCAGCGCCGTGATCGAAGGAATTTATACCGGAGCTTATGAAATCTGTCTTCCGGGAGAGGAACCGAAAGAAATTCCGGATGTGACACTGACTGGAATCGATGAAAATCTGTATCCGGCAGCACAGGGGGAATTAAAACAGGGGATTTCTCTGGCAGAGGCACAGAGCTGGGCAAGAAATATGGTGAATGCACCGGGAAATCTGTTTCATCCGATGGACTTTGCAAGAGAGATCATGGAGCATATGAAAGAAACATCTGTAGAATGTGAATTGATCGTATACAGTAAATTAAATGCAATGGGCATGGAAGCGCTGACCAGTGTGGGAAAGAGCAGTGAGAATCCACCGTGTATGCTGGTAATGCGCTATCGTGGGGACGAAGAGGCACCGGTAACCGGACTGGTTGGAAAGGGAGTGACCTGTGATACCGGCGGGTACTGTCTGAAACCGGCAGGATCCATGATGGGGATCAAAGGCGATATGGCAGGCGGTGCGGCAGTTGCGGCGGCAATTTATGCACTTGCAGCAAATCAGGTCAAGGTCAATGTAACCGGCGTAATCCCAATGTGTGAAAACAGGATCAGCCCGTCTGCGCTGGTTCCGGGAGACGTGATCGGTTCCTATGGCGGAAAGAAGATTGAAATCTGTAATACGGATGCGGAAGGTCGTCTGATCCTTGCCGATGCTATGGCATATATGGTGAAGGATGAGCATGCAGACCGGGTGATCGATATTGCGACACTGACTGGTGCAGTTGTGGGAATGCTTGGATTTTCCACAGCAGGATTGTTATCAGATGACGATGCGTTCTGCGGAGCATTTTTAAAGGCAGCACAGACAAGCGGAGAACGCTACTGGAGACTTCCGATTTTTGAAGAACAGAAACAGATGATCGAAAGTAAGATTGCGGATATCAAAAATATGGGACGGGATTACTGCGGAACGATCACGGCAGGTCTGTTCATTCAGGCGTTTGCCCAGGGACGTCCGTGGATCCATCTGGATATCGCGGGAACCGCATGGACAGACAATCCGTTGTACCAGGGACAGCCGCAGGGAGCGACTGCTGCGGGAACATCCAGCTTGTATTATCTGTTGGCAGGAGGAGAAGAGACATGTTTTTAAAAGAGACAGAAGAAAATATCCGGAGGCAGTTTGCTGTTTTCACGGAAAAATTTGAGAGAGCAGGAAAAGAGATTGAGGCCAGGATTCATGCAGAGCCGGCAGATATTGCACTGCTTTTAAAATATTTATACGCCAATATGCCGTTTAGTGATGTGGCAGATTATTCCTACGAGATGTTTCGAGAGTTTGCAGCACATGGTGCACAGTTAAGAAAAGAACAGATCTGGAAAGGAGAAACCCGGATTCCGGATGAGATTTTTCTGGACAATGTGGTATTCCACCGTGTCAATACCGAAGGAATTACTTCCTGCAGACCTTTATTTTACGCACAGTTACAGGAGAGAGTTGCAGGAAAACAGATGGAAGCAGCGATTCTGGAAACAAATTACTGGTGTGCCGAAGAAGCCACTTATCAGGCAACGGATGACCGTACCATCTCTGCAGAGGCCGTGTATCGAAACGGGATCGGACGCTGCGGAGAAGAGTCGGTATTTACGGTAAATGCGCTGCGCAGTATCGGAATCCCGGCAAGGCAGGTATATGCGCACCGCTGGGCACATTGCGATGACAATCATGCCTGGGTCGAAGTATGGTGTGAAGGAACGTGGCATTTTCTGGGAGCCTGTGAGCCGGAAGAGATTCTGGATCTGGGATGGTTCGTCAATGCATCTTCCCGCTCCATGATGATCAATTCCAGAATTTTCGGTTCACAACAGGCAGACGGAGATGTGATTGAACATCCGGATGTGACCTCAGGGGTGAACCAGCTTTCCAGATATGCAAAAACAGTTGATCTGGAGCTGTTTGTGACAGAAGAAGACGGAACTCCTGTGGCAGATGCGGAAGTTAGCTTTGAACTGTTGAATTATGCAGAGCTGGTTGCAATCTCCCGAAAGAAAACAGATGCAAACGGGAAGGTCGTGCTCAGGACTGGAAAAGGAAGCCTGTTTGTTTCCGTGTGGAAGGAAGATAGACATGTGACTGCCATTTTGGATACGCGTGAAATTTCTGCGCAGACACTGGTTCTTGCAGGAAAAAAAGCAGAAAAATCAGCAGAGGAGTGGGTGGCGTTCGATATGATCGCACCTTCGGATGCTCCTGTCAACACGAAAAGACCGACAGAAGAGCAGAAGCAGACAGGTGCGCAAAAATTCCGTCAGGCGACAGAAAAGCGGCTTGCGAAAGTAAACAGTTTCTTTGGAGAAGAAGCAGGGAACGCACTGGAAAACAGTAAGGGAAATCATCAGGAAATTCAAAAATTTCTCGATGCAGAAACACCAAATGCACTTTGGAAAAAGGCGCTTCTGGATCAGTTGAGCCTGAAAGATTTCAGAGACTGTAAGGCGCAGGAACTTTTGGAGCATCTTGAGGAGGCATGTGTATGGGGACATACGTTTCCTTCGGAGATTTTTGCAAAATATGTTTTAAATCCAAGGATTTCAAGGGAACAGCAGAGTGCGTACAGAAGAAAAATTCAGGCATTTTTTACAGAAGAGCAGAAAACACAGTTTCAGAAGAATCCAAGAGAGATCTGGAATTGGATCAGCAAAAACATTCAGGAAGAACCGGCATATGAATATGAAGAGCTTTTAACAACCCCGGCGGGAACGCTTCGCTATCAGAGGGCAAGTCTGGAATCGAAGAAGGTGTTGTTTGTGGCGATCTGCCGTACACTGGGCGTTCCGGCAAGATTAAATCCACTGGATGGAGAAATGCAGTATTATGGGGAAAACGCATTTTTGAATGTGGAAAACTCTGAAAAAACAGAAGAAGTATGTGAAAAAACAGCGCAGATTCATTTGAAATCCGGGGATGATACGAGATGGGTCTATATGCAGAACTGGACGATTGCGAAAAAATCAGAGACAGGTTATCTCTGGCAGACCCTGCAGCTTGGGGAAGGATATCAGGGAGAGGCAAAGCTGGAAGTGGAAGCGGGGACATACCGTGTGATCACAACAAACCGTCTGCCGAACGGGAACCAGTTTGCTGCCTGCACAGAATTTGACATCGAAAATGGTCAGACAAAAGAAATCCAGCTGACTCTTCGAAAAGCGGAGCTGAAGGATATGCTGGAAGAGATTCCGCTGGAAGAATTTGCGGTAGAAGATGAGCAGGGAACCAAAATTTTGGGAAGTCAAAAAGTCAAAGAGGGAACCTCGTTGTTTATCTGGCATGAGGTTGGAAAGGAACCAACGGAACATATTTTAAACGAACTCCGTGAAAGAAGTCAGGAATTTGCAGCGCTTGGAAGCCGGGTAAATCTGATTTTGAAACATAAAGAAGATCAGGCAGATCCGACATTTGCAAAAACAAAGGCAGAGCTGCCGAAAGCAGCGGTGTACTATGATGAAGGAACGGAAAATATCAATGTACTGGCGCGCAGAATGTATGGGGACCCGGATAAGCTGCCGCTGATTCTTGTTGTAAAAGAAGGAATGCAGGGTGTGTATTCGGCAAGCGGATATAATGTAGGAACCGGGGATATGCTGCTTCGGGTTCTGAATAGCGGGATATAGGCAGCTAATATATTAATGATCGAACAGTTAGTTGAAAAAATCTCAAACGATACATGAAAAACTTATTTCTGAAAAACAGTCCTATCGCAAGGTAGGGCTGTTTTTTCAGTATCATACACTTTCCAGGATTCTTTCATTAACCGTTGTCTTAAGTTGTTGAATTTGACAATCCATGATAAACTAAATTCTTAGTAAGAACAATCCGCAGGAGGAAAAAAGCAGTTCTATGAAAATACATTACAGAGTATCTGGAGAGGGGATAGAGATCGTCCGGTGTTTCGGGACAGACAGTCAGGTTGTCATTCCGGAGCAGATTGAGGGGAAACCGGTAATAAAGGCAGCGCCCTATGCGTTTTCTGCAAGAAAAGACAAGGAAGAGATTGATGTACAGACATATGATACGGATCAGATCGGACAAAGGTCGGCAGAGGAAAAACTGCTTGCAGGCGATGCGGTGGAGGAAGTCGTTTTTCCCGATACCATGCGGGAGATCGGGCGTTATATTTTCTATGGATGCAGAAACTTAAAAAAGCTGGAGTTCTCGGACAATCTGATGCAGATCGGAAGCGGAGCGTTTACAGTGTGCGGAAATTTACAGAAACTGATTGTTCACTTGCAATTTGGAAGTAAAAGCTGTGTAAAAGAGATTCTGGGAGAGCTTTGGCAGAGAATGGATGTGACTTTCGTTTACGAAAACGGAGCATTTGGCGGTCAGAAAGCGGAGTTGGTATTTCCGGGGCATTATGAAGAAGCAGTGGAGAATACGCCAGCCCGGATTTTGTATACCCAGCATCATGGTTCGGGAAACAATTACCGGCAGTGTTTTCTGGCAAAGGAGTTGGATTACGAGAAATATGATGAATTGTTTTCTATGGCAGTGGTGATGGAAAAGCTGCCTGTACTCATTGATCTGTGTTTCGGGAGGCTTTTGTTTCCCATCCGGCTTTCGACAAGGGGAGAAACAGCTTATCAGGGATATATCAGGTCTCATTTGGAAGAAATCGTTCCATATCTGATCAAGAATGAACAGACAGAAAGGATACGCCTGATTTCCGGAGAAAAACTGTGGACACCAGAGGGGCTGGACATGGCAATCGAGTGCGCTTCCGACAAGCAGAAGTCGGAGATTTTAAGTCTGCTTATGAATGAACGGCAGCAGATGCAGCCGGTCAGAAAGAAAAAATTTGTGTTGTAAATGTACAATATAATAGAAGGGATATATGCGTATGGAAGAAGAAAACAGTAGAGAAGCAGCCGAAAAGCTTCAACAGATCGGCAGCAGTATTTTAGGTGCTGCAAGGGATGAGCTGTATCTGGGAATGCGTTTTCTGGATGTGGCGCTGAGCAGTTTTGTATATCAGATGGATCCGTCTGTCAGTCCCTTTGGAACGGATGGAGCAGTGATATATTTTCACCCGCAGCAGCTTGGGGGCTTGTACCGGCAGAATCGGATTCTTGTGAACCGGGGATATCTGCACATGGTGTTTCACTGTATTTTCCGGCATTTTATCAAACAGGGCATGGACGGGCGCTATTGGAATTTGAGCTGTGATATTGCAGCAGAGCATATGATAGATGGGATTTATCACAGAAGTGTCCGATTTTCCAGGAGTCTTCTCAGACGGGAGACCTACCGGAAGCTGGAAGCAGAGAAAAAAGTTCTGAATGCCGAGCGTATCTATCGGATTCTGACTGCCTGGGAGTTAGAAGAGAAAGAATTGTTGAAGCTGGAGCAGGAGTTTTATCAGGATGACCACAGATACTGGGAGAATCAAAAACCGGATCAGAAGCCAAGCCCGCAGATGAACCAGAAATGGCAGGAGATCAATGAAGAGATGGAGACCGATCTGGAGACATTTTCAAAAGAGGCATCCAGGCAGACCGGAGATTTTCTGGATCAGGTAAAAATCGAAAACAGGAAACGACAGGATTACCGGGAATTTTTACGGAAATTTGCGGTGTTTCGGGAGGAAATCGGTGTGGATCCGGATACGTTCGATTATACGTTTTACAGTTATGGACTTCAAATGTACGGAAATATGCCGCTGATCGAACCGCAGGAAACAAAAGAAGTCAAAAAAGTTGCAGAATTTGTGATTGTGATCGACACATCCATGTCCTGTTCCCAAAATCTGGTACGAAAATTTCTGGAAGAGACATATGGCATTTTGTGTGAAGAGGACAGCTTTTTTAAAAAGACCAACATTCATATCCTGCAGTGTGATGAGACTGTGCAGTCCGACCAAAAGATCACAAGCAAAGAAGAATTGAAAGAATATATGGAGCATCTAAAGTTGTACGGAGAGGGCGGGACGGATTTTCGTCCGGCATTTGCATATGTGGATCAGATGTTGGAAAATCATGAATTTGAAGAATTGAAGGGACTGCTCTATTTTACAGACGGTTACGGAATCTATCCGGGGAAAATGCCGGCATACAAGACGGCATTTGTATTTATGCAGGAGGATTACCGGGATGTGGACGTGCCGGCCTGGGCATTGAAACTTATTATAGAAGAATCAGAAATGGGAGGAGATACATGGATATAAAGCGAGCAAAACAGGAAATTAAAGATTCTATTGAGGCATATTTGGCCAAAGATGAATTTGGAGATTATCGGATTCCGGCGATCCGTCAGAGACCGATTTTTCTGGTGGGACCTCCGGGAATCGGAAAAACACAGATCATGGAACAGATTGCGAAAGAATGCCGTATTGGCCTGGTAGCATACACGATCACACATCATACAAGACAGAGTGCGGTAGGGCTGCCGTTTATTCAGGAAAAAGAGTACGGTGGGAAAACGGTATCTGTAACAGAGTACACGATGAGTGAGATTATCGCATCTGTGTATGACAAGATTGAAAAGACCGGAATTCGGGAAGGAATCTTGTTTCTGGATGAGATCAACTGCGTGTCGGAGACGCTGGCGCCGACGATGCTGCAGTTTCTCCAGGGCAAAACATTTGGAAATCAGAAGGTGCCGGAAGGCTGGATTATCGTAACAGCGGGAAATCCACCGGAGTACAACAAATCCGTGCGTGAATTTGACGTGGTGACACTGGATCGTATTAAGCGGATCGATGTGGAGGAAAATTTCGAAGTATGGAAAGAATATGCATATCGTCAGGGAATCCACCCGGCAGTGATCTCTTATCTTGAAATCCGCAGAAAGAATTTTTATCGGATTGAGAATACAGTAGATGGAAAAGTATTTGCGACAGCAAGAGGCTGGGAAGATTTATCCCAACTGATACAGGTGTATGAGATGTTGGAAAAGACAGTGGACAGGGATGTGGTCTATCAGTATATCCAGCACAAGATGATCGCAAAAGATTTTGCAAACTATCTGGCGCTTTATTATAAGTACAAACAGGATTATGCAGTGGAAGATCTGTTAAAAGGAGAATGGAATCCGTCCATAATTCAGAAGATCAAGAATGCGCCGCTGGATGAGCATCTGAGCATCGCAGGACTTTTGAGCGGCCGTCTTGGCGAGGCGTTTGCAGCCTGTTATCGGGCAGATGCAATGGTCACGAAAATTTATGAATACATGCTTTTATATCGGGAACATCAGGAAGAGTGGTCTTTGGAAACGGTGATCGGGCAGATCACGCAGGATCTGGAAGCAGGAAAAAAAGCGGAGCAGCTGACCCGCACAGAAGAGAAAACCATGCAGAAGGCAGAAGCGTTTTTTGAAACTGCCAGAATCCGTGTGAATGAGTCATCCGGTTCCAAAGAAGCGGTTTATGAGGAAGTCAAAGCACAGTTTGAAGCGGAGGCAGAGAGGCTGGAGGAACAGACAGAAGAGGCAGCCGGTATGCTGCAGCATGTGTTTGCGTTTCTGGAAGCTGCATTTGGAGAGAGCCAGGAGATGGTGGCATTTATTACAGAATTAAATGCGAATTACTACAGTGTGTGGTTTATCAAAGAAAATGGATCCGATGCGTACTACCGGTATAATAAAGGGCTTTTATTTGAAGAACGGCAGCAGAAGATCCTCGGGCAGATGGAGGAAGTGGAAACATTGTTAAATGCCGGGATTAAATCATAAATTGTCATAAAAATCAGATGAAAAATCGTTGACTTTCTGTTCGACAGTCATTATGCTAATTCTTATGGACATATGAAACAACAGAAAATTACTGGTGGGAACAATAACATCAGAAGAATGGAAAGCAGGAGAACACCATGATAAAAGTAATAGCAAGCGATATGGATGGAACTCTTCTTGGTAATGACCATAAAGTAGCGCCTGAGACATTAAAAGCAATCCATGAGGCATGCGATGCGGGAATCCGTTTTATGATCGCCACAGGACGAAACTTTAAAGGCGCAATGGAAGAATTAAAAGAAACAGATATTGTGTGTGATTATATTGTCGGAAGCGGAGCGGAAGTGCGGGATCAAAAGCAGCAGATCGTCAGTACAGCACCGCTTTCGATGGAGTTGTGTGAGGAGATTTACGAAAATCTGAAAGAATTTCCGGTTTCGATCATTTTCAGTTCCGGAGATTATGACTACCGGATCGGAACGAAAAAAGAAATCGAAGAAAGTTTTTTGAAACAGATCCAGCTGTTTCACATGGATACCGGTCAGGATACGGATGAGAGTGCCGTTTTATCTTCCCCTCTCTATCGGAGAATCGTAGAAAATACGAAGATCATCTCCGAATTTCAAGAACTGGAAGAGTCGCAGGTATCAGTCTACAAAGTATTTTTGTATTCCAATGACCTGGAAATGCTGGAAAAGATCAGCAAAAAACTGGAGAAAAATAAAAAACTGGCAGTGGCTTCCTCTTTTAAGACAAACTTAGAGATTACGGCAGTGGAGGCACAGAAAGGACCGGTCTTAAAACAGTACATCGAATCACTGGGGTATACGATGGATGAGGTGATGGTTCTTGGAGACAGCCTGAATGATTATTCCATGCTGTCTATGGATTTTGGAGCAACAGTGGCGATGGAGAATGCAATGCCGGAAGTGAAGACGGTTTCAAAATATATCACAAAGTCCAATGAAGAGTTTGGAGTTGCATATGCAATCTACGGAGTGCTTGCACAGATCAGAAAGGGGAATGCAGGATGGATGTCAGAAGTATGAGAAACGCTGTCCTTGGGGCAAGGGTTGTGAATGCCTTAAAGAGCAGAAATATGGATGCATATTATGTAGAGACAAAGGAAGAGGCAGTCGCAAAAGCTCTGGAGCTGATGCCGAAGGGAAGTACGATCAGCTGGGGCGGAACGATGAGCGTGGCAGAAGCCGGACTGATGGATGTCATTCGAAACGGAGATTACACGTTATATGACAGAGATCAGACAGAGACGTCAAAAGAGAGAGAAGAAATGATGCATAAAGCATTTTTTGCCGATTTCTTTCTGGGCAGCACCAATGCAGTAAGTGAAGACGGCGTTCTTGTGAATATTGACGGCGTAGCGAACCGGGTGGCAGCCTATGCTTACGGGCCAAAGAATGTTCTTCTGATCGTGGGGATGAACAAGGTTGTCAAGACACAGGAGGATGCTCTGCACCGGGCAAGAAATGAGGCGGCGCCGATCAATGCGCAGCGGTTTCAGAAAGAGACGCCGTGTGTTTCGGGCGGAACCTGTTTTGACTGTAAGAAACAGGGATGTATCTGTTCTCAGATCTTAATTACAAGATACAGTCAGATTCCGGGAAGAATCAAAGTGATCCTGGTGAATGAGTCTCTGGGATTTTAAAAAATAACAACAATGAAACAGGTAGAAGAGGTTGAAATGAAAGAAAAAAAGCAGCAGAAAAGAAAAAAGAAAAAAGGCTGGGATCCATTATCACTGACAGTGCTTCTGATCGCACTTTGTGTGTTTGTGTTTTCCGCGTATCAGCTGGCAATGATGATGGTTCCGTACTACACTGGCGGTGAGGAGTATGACGAGATCAAAAATCTTGCCATCGTCAGCGACAAGATTGGGGAGGGAGTGGAAGAAGCTCCGAAGTTTCAGGTGGATTTCGACAAATTGATGCAGGAAAATCCGGATACCGTGGCATGGCTGCGCTTTGACCAGCCGTCGATCATCAGCTATCCTGTTGTGAAGAGTGCAGATAATAACGAATATCTGACAAAGACGTTTTCCGCAAATGACAACAAACTGGGAGCAATTTTCATGGATATGCGCAATCAGAATGATTTCAGCGACCGGAATACGTTTATTTACGGACACAATATGAAAGTCGGAGGAGAGATGTTCTCCCAGCTGAATGAATATGCAAGTGAAGATTTTTATAAGGCGCATCCGTATTTCTATATTTACACACCGGACAGAAAGACACGGACTTACGAGGTCTTTTCTGCAAGAGTAGTGAAGGATTCGGCAGAAGTCTATAACCTGAATATTACGACAGATGAAGAGTTTGAAGCATATCTGGCAGAGTGTAAGAGTACGTCCAATTATGTGACGTCTCCGGGAGTGGACAGAAATTCCAAGATCGTCAGTCTTTCTACTTGTACAAATGTCAATGAAGATGAAAGATTTCTTCTGCAGGGAGTTTTGATCAAAGAGGAGTAGGACATGGCAGACAGATTTGATGTGGGAGATGTAATCCGGATGAAGAAGCCTCATCCGTGCGGCAGCTGTGAATGGGAGGTGCTGCGTGTGGGAGCTGATTTCCGACTGAAATGTCAGGGATGCGGACATCAGATCATGGTGGCGCGCAGGCTGGTAGAAAAGAATACAAAAGAAATTAAGAAAAAGTCTTGAAACGAGCAGATTCTTATGGTAGAATAGGAAACTGTGACGTACTGCTGAATTATCAGCGGACACAATTTTCCTTGTTCCCGGAGGAGCCGGGAGCCAGAGACCATAAGGAGGTGCAGAACATGAACAAGTATGAGTTAGCTGTTGTTGTCAGCGCAAAAATCGAAGACGATGCCAGAGCTGCTGTGATCGAGAAAGTAAAAGAGATGATCACACGTTTCGGTGGTAACGTAACAGACGTTGATGAATGGGGTAAGAGAAGATTCGCTTACGAAATTCAGAAAATGAAAGAAGGATTTTACTACTTCGTACACTTCGAGTCTGACGCGAGTGTTCCAGGTGAGATCGAACAGCGTATCCGCATCATGGACAACGTACTCAGATATTTATGCGTAAGACAGGAAGCATAAGAGAAGAGAGGTATATATGAATAAAGTGGTTTTGGTGGGTCGCTTGACAAGAGACCCGGAAGTTAGATATTCACAGGGTGACAGTGCAACTGCAGTTGCAAGATATACAGTAGCAGTAGACCGCAGATTCAAAAGAGATGGAGAACCGACTGCAGATTTTATTCCGTGTGTTGTGTTCGGACGTTCTGCTGAGTTTGCAGAGAAATATTTCCGTCAGGGTATGAGAATTTCCGTTTCCGGAAGAATCCAGACAGGAAGCTACACAAACAAAGACGGTGTGAGAGTCTACACAACAGAAGTGATTGTAGAGGATCAGGAATTTGCTGAGAGCAGAGCCGAAAGCGAAGCAAACAGAAGTTCATTCCAGTCTTCACCGGCACCTGGCCCGGCACCAAGTATTGATGCAGGGGACGGTTTCATGAACATTCCGGATGGAATCGACGAAGAATTACCGTTTAACTAACTTCAAAAGCCATAGTTATCAAAACAGGAGGTAATGAAGATGGCTTACGAAAAAGGTAGCAGACCAGAAGGCGGCTTCAAAAAGAGAGGCCCTGCACGCAGAAGAAAAAAAGTTTGCGTATTCTGTGGAAAAGAGAATAACGAAATCGATTATAAAGATGTAGCAAAACTGAAAAAGTACGTTTCTGAAAGAGGAAAAATTCTTCCTAGAAGAATTACAGGAAACTGTGCAAAACATCAGAGAGCCCTTACAGTAGCAATCAAGAGAGCAAGACACATTGCTCTGATGCCATACGTACAGGACTAATCGCTTTTATAAACGAACAAAAGACTCCGGCTTGTCAGTGACAGGTTCGGAGTTTTTTTATATAAAAAGAGCAATAAAAAGTGGAACAAATGCAGCTTCTGTGTTAGAATGATGGAATCATGGAGAGAATCTGAACAATGACAGAAAGAGCAGGTAAAGTATGAATCTAAACAAAGAAAATTTAAAAAAGATACGGGGACTGATCGTGTTTACAGTGATTCTTCTGATCGCATTGTGGAATTATTCATTAATTCTGGATGTGCTTGGACAGGGAGTGGGAATTGTATATCCGTTTCTTTTAGGCGGTGCAATTGCATTTGTGATCAATGTTCCGATGAGTTTTTTTGAAGAAAAGCTGTTTCAAAATCAAATGATGAAAAATAAAAAAGTGGCACAGAGGCTGGCCCGTCCGATCAGTCTGATCATTACGCTGATCGTAGTAGTCAGTGTGATCGGGCTGGTGGTATTCGGAGTGCTTCCGAAGCTGGGGGACACTTTTATATCAATCGGGAAAGGGATACAGTCATTTATGCCGAAAGCGCAGAGCTGGGCAGAAGAGATTTTCCATAACAATAAGGAAATCAAGGAATGGCTGGACAGTCTGACGCTGGATTGGGACAAAATAATAAATGAAGTCGTGAAGTTTTTTACGAGTGGAGCGAGCAGCGTTCTTGGCTCTACGTTTGTTGTGGCAAGAAGGATTGCCAGTGGAATTACAACCTTTGTGATTGCGTTTGTTTTTGCGTGCTACATTTTGTTGCAGAAAGAAAAATTAAATATTCAGATCCGGAAAGTGATGTATGCATACATGAAAGAAGATCTGGTGAAAAAGGTTCTGGATGTTTGTTCTCTGAGTTACCGTACATTTTCGAATTTCCTGACAGGACAGTGTCTGGAGGCCGTGATTCTGGGAACGATGTTTGTGATCTGTATGGGAATCCTGCAGATGCCATATGCGATGCTCATTGGTGTTCTGATCGCGTTTACTGCGCTGATTCCGATTTTCGGGGCATTTATTGGCTGCGTAGTGGGAGCATTTCTGATCCTGACGGTGGCGCCGATGAAGGCTTTGGTTTTTGTGATCATGTTCCTGATTCTTCAACAGATCGAGGGAAATCTGATCTATCCGAGAGTGGTGGGCAGTTCTGTGGGACTTCCGTCTATCTGGGTGCTGGCAGCGGTCAGTATCGGAGCCAGTCTGATGGGAATCGTGGGAATGCTGGTTTTCATTCCAATCGTTTCCGTGCTGTATGCACTTCTCCGTAGGGATGTCTATGAGCATCTGGAAAAAAAGGGAATTGCTGTTGACCGGGAATCCGGTGAGATATATCGGCCGAAGGAACCGGATGTGGATGAAAGCTGACACGGAGACAAAAAAGTGGTATACTAAGACTGAGTTTGTGAAATCACAGCGTATGGGGAGGCTGTGCAAACGAAAGTATGGATAGAGGATAGGAAATCATGAAGAACAAAAACATGCGTTTAAAAGGGCAGCTGAGGATGTACATGCAGTGGCCGCTGATCATGACGATCTTACTGTTGGCAATGAATATCTGGATGTATATGACGGATCAAAAAGCCGGACTTACGATGACGGTATTCGTCATTATTTATGCAATAATCGTTGGATTGTTATATTTTTACAACCGCTCTCTTATTCTGGCAGATTTGATCCAGTTCTCAACACAGTACAAGGGAATTCAGAACACGCTGTTAAAGGAACTGACCGTTCCCTATGCGATCATTCTGGAGGATGGACATATTTTATGGAAGAACGACCGTTTTTCGGAAATCGTGGATGGAAGAGAAAAGTTTATCCAGAAGATAATCCCGGAATTGAACAAGGGAATTTTTCCGAAGGATGATGAGACCAGAAATGAGCTGGAGATCACATATAAGGAGCGGGATTATCAGGTGGAGCTGCGCAGGATTTCCCTGGAGGGCTTCAGCGAGAGCGAGCGGATGCTGCAGATTCCGAAAGAAAAAGAGTATTTTATCGCACTTTATATGAGAGATGTGACAGAACTGAATTCTTACATCCGTGAAAATGAAGATCAGAGGCTTATTGCCGGGCTGATCTACATTGACAACTATGATGAAGTGATGGAGAGTGTGGAAGAAGTCCGTCAGTCTCTTTTGGTCGCTCTGATCGACAGAAAGATCAATAAGTATATCAATGATGTGGACGGAATTGTAAAAAAACTGGAGAATGATAAATATTTCTTTGTTGTGAAAAAAGAAAGCTACCGTAAGTTTGAAGCAGATAAGTTTTCTCTCCTGGAAGAAGTCAAGCAGGTCAACATCGGAAATGCCCGATCCGCTACTTTGAGCATCGGGTTAGGACTGAATACAGCAACTTATGCGCTGAGTTACAATTATGCCCGTATGGCGATCGATCTTGCACTGGCAAGAGGAGGAGACCAGGCGGTGATCAAGGATTGTAAAGGAATCACGTATTTTGGTGGCAAGAAAGAGCAGACAGCTAAAAATACGAGAGTAAAAGCCCGTGTTAAAGCAGAGGCACTCAGAGAGTTCATTGTGGCAAAGGATCAGGTTATTGTTATGGGACATAAGATTTCAGATCCGGACTCTTTTGGAGCGTGTATGGGAATTTACAGAGCTGCTGTTGCTCTGGAAAAGAAGGCACATATCGTGATCAATGAAGTGACCTCCTCGGTGCGTCCGATGATGGAACGCTTTGAGACCGGCGATTATCCGAAGGACCTGTTCCTCACGGGAAGTGAGGCCGCAGATATCGTGGATAACAATACGGCTCTTGTTGTTGTTGACGTCAACCGCCCGAGTATCACAGAAGAACCGGACCTTTTAAAACTTGTGAAGACGATCGTTGTCATCGATCACCACCGTCAGTCCAGCGAGATCATCACAAACGCGACTCTGTCCTATGTAGAGCCTTATGCGTCATCTGCCTGTGAGCTGGTTGCGGAGATTTTACAGTATGTTGCTGACAGTATCCGGATCAAATCCCCGGAGGCGGACGCTATGTACGCGGGAATCGTGATCGATACGAACAACTTTACAAATCAGGCGGGCGTCCGCACCTTTGAGGCGGCGGCGTTCCTTAGAAGAAACGGAGCGGACGTGACGAGAGTACGGAAGCTGTTCCGTGACAGTATGGAGGACTACAAGGCGAGAGCCGAGGCAGTCCGTCAGGCAGAGGTCTATAAGAAATGCTTTGCCATCAGCGTGTGCCCGGCAGAGGGCGTGGAGAGCCCGACAGTAGTAGGCGCACAGGCTGCAAACGAGCTTCTTGATATTGTGGGAATGAAGGCATCTGTCGTTCTTACCCCATATGAAGGCAAGATCTATATCAGCGCGAGATCGATCGACGAGGTCAATGTCCAGGTCATGATGGAAAAGCTGGGCGGAGGCGGACACAGAACGATCGCAGGTGCGCAGCTCCCGGGTGTTACCGTTGAGGAAGCCAAGGAGAAGGTAAAAGGCGTCATTGATATGATGCTGGAGAAAGGAGAAATTTAAGATGGAAGTTGTATTATTAGAGGATGTGAAGGCACTTGGCAAAAAAGGCCAGGTTGTAAAGGTAAATGACGGATATGCGAGAAACTTTATCCTTCCGAAAAAGCTTGGTGTTGAGGCTACATCCAAGAACTTAAATGACTTAAAACTTCAGAAAGCAAATGCGGAAAAGATTGCCGCTGAGCAGCTTGCAGAGGCAAAAAAGCTTGCTGAGGAGATCGACAAGATGTCCGTTACCGTATCAATCAAAGCCGGCGAGGGCGGACGCGCGTTCGGTTCCGTCTCCACAAAGGAGATCGCGAAGGCGGCGAAGGACCAGTTAAAGCTTGATATCGACAAGAAGAAGATGGTTCTGCCGGAGCCGATCAAGAGCATCGGAAGCTTTGAGGTCCCGATCAAACTTCACAAAGAAGTAACAGCGAGACTCAGCGTGAAAGTCGTTGAAGCGTAAAAAAGATGGAAGAAGCGTTAGTAAAGAGAGTCCTGCCGCACAGCATCGAGGCGGAACAGTCGGTGATCGGTTCGATGTTAATGGACCGGGATGCGATCATCGCGGCGTCGGAGATCGTGGTTGCGGATGATTTTTATCAGAAACAATATGGCATCATCTTTGATGCAATGGTGGAATTGTGTAATGAAGGGAAACCGGTAGATCTGGTGACCCTTCAGAATCGTTTAAAGGAGAAAGAACTCCCGCCGGATATCAGCAGTATGGAATATGTAAGAGATCTGATCTCAGCGGTTCCTACTTCTGCAAATGTGAAGTATTACGCAAAGATCGTCAGTGAGAAAGCAGTCCTTCGCAGACTTATCAAGGCAAATGAAGAGATTGCCAACACCTGCTATCTGGAGAAGGAGAATACAGAGATTATTCTGGAAGAAGCGGAAAAAAAACTGTTCAATATTCTCCAGAGACGCAACAATGAAGAATATGTTCCAATCCAGCAGGTAGTTCTGAATGCCATTAATAACATTGAGAAAGCGTCTAAGCTTAAAGGTTCTGTAACAGGTATTCCCACAGGCTTTATGGATCTGGATTATAAAACATCCGGTATGCATCCTTCTGATCTGGTGCTGATCGCAGCCCGTCCTTCCATGGGGAAAACAGCCTTTGTACTGAACATTGCACAGTATATGGCATTCCGAAAGGATGTCACAGTTGCCATATTCAGTCTGGAAATGTCAAAGGAACAGCTGGTGAACCGACTTCTGGCAATGGAATCTCATGTAGATTCCCAGAATATGAGAACAGGTAATCTGAAAGACGAGGACTGGACAAAACTGGTAGAAGGAGCAGATATTATCGGTAAATCTAATCTGATCATTGATGACACGCCGGGTATTTCTATTGCGGAAATGCGCTCCAAATGCAGGAAATATAAGCTGGAACATAATCTCGGGATTATCATGATCGACTATCTGCAGCTGATGAGCGGAAGTGGAAAAAGTGATTCCAGACAGCAGGAAATTTCAGATATTTCCCGTTCTCTGAAAGCTCTTGCCAGAGAGCTGAATGTGCCGGTGATCGCATTGTCTCAGCTCAGCCGTGCGGTGGAACAGCGTCCGGATCACAGACCAATGCTTTCGGATCTTCGAGAATCCGGAGCCATTGAACAGGATGCCGATGTGGTAATGTTTATCTACCGAGATGACTATTATCATAAAGATACAGAGAAGAAAGATATCGCGGAGATCATCATTGCAAAGCAGAGAAATGGTCCGATCGGAACCGTTGAACTGGTATGGCTGCCGAGATATACACAGTTTGTAAATATGAAGAAATAAAGTTACTGTTCAGTACTCCATTATTTTGCGAGAAGTTTTGGATTGTAAAGGAAAGAATTCTGAATAGTTATGAAATAAGAAATATACAGGACGAATGCAGAAGGCGAATGCCGGGAGCAATCGTCCTGTTTTGGTATTGAGAGACAATTTGGAGAAGAATTTGTCAATGGGATTTTCTTGCAATTCACTATAAGGATTTTTATAATAAAGTGTGAGAGACTTTGCTGTTTAATCGAATCAGGTTTATGATCTAAATGGCAAGTCAGCAGACAGGAGGGATAGCATGGAGCAACGGTATACTGTGACACAGGCAGCGGAAATCCTCGGCGTGAGGGCATCAGTTCTCCGGTACTGGGAGGAAGAACTGGAACTGAGGATCTGCAGAAACGAGCAGGGACATCGTTACTACACCGGAAATGATATTACGCTTCTGGCTAATATAAAGGAACTTAAGAAGAGAGGACTTGCTTTACGTGCGATTAAAGAACTGGTTCCCAGAATTTCAAGGACAGTTCCCGGAAGCACAGACAGTAAAGTGAAACTTCTGGAAGATGAGCAGCCTGAGAGAGAAAAACTTCTGGAATTTCAGAAAATCCTGGAGCGCCTGATCACGCAGGAATTACATATGAAAAAAGAAGGAGAAGACCAGTGCCGGGATCTGGATGAGGCGATACGCAATCGTCAGCTTGCAAGAAAGGAAGCAGCAGTTACGCTGGAGAAAAAGAATAGAGGAAATAAAAAAAGGGGAAAAAGACACCTTTAAAAATTATTTTGGTAGATATATTGAAATACTTGAAAAATAAAAAACAGCTTCATTTCTAATTGAACAGAAATGAAGCTGTTTTTAAATTCATAAATTATTCTGCCGGATGAATAGCTTCTGTTGGACAGGCATCAGCGCATGTTCCACAATCTAAGCAAGCATCAGCGTCGATTACATAATGCTCATCTCCCTGAGAGATAGCTTCTGCAGGACATTCACCTTCGCATGTTCCACAGCTTACACATTCGTCTGAAATTACATATGCCATAATTATAATCCTCCTTATTATAATAACGTTTTAGTGCCCCTATTGGGGTTCTGAACTCATTTTAATATATCTTTGTCGGAATTACAAGTATAAAATCAGATACATTATAAAATAATATCAAGTTAGATTGTGCTTACTTTGAGACTGCGTTTCTTTCGTGTCCTTTGCGCTTTGAAGGACTGTCTTATTTGCATTATTTTCTGAAATTGCTATAGGAAAAGTTTTGAAAAATAGGTTATGAACATACAAAAAAAATAAGACTGTCAAAAAAATAATGCGTTTTTTCTAAATTTATTGACAATTTAAAAATAGAAAGGTATAGTAAAGGTAGTTGCAAAGAGGCATGACATAGAAAGTTGTGCCTCTTTTGTTCCGTAAGGACTGCTGACTGTGAGACGGATAGCAGTCTGTAACAAGAAGTCAGAAAACAGTAGAGAGAATGGAGGAAGAAGAATGAAAAAAGCATTGGCAATTGGACTTGCAGCAGTAATGGCAGTTTCTATGAGTGTACCGGTATTTGCGAGTGATGACAGCGAAAGTGGTGCAGGAATCGCAAAAGAAGATCTCAAGATTGGTGCGATTTATATCGGTGATGAGAACGAAGGTTATACAGCAGCTCACATGGCTGGAATTGATGAGATGGTAGAAAATCTTGGTCTTGATGATTCTCAGGTTATTGAGAAAACTCTGATCGGTGAAGATGAAGGATGCTACGATGCAGCAGCAGACCTTGCAGACCAGGGATGCCAGATTATTTTTGCAAACAGCTTTGGACATGAAACTTATATCCTGGAAGCAGCAGGAGAGTATCCGGACGTACAGTTCTGTCATGCGACAGGAACTCAGGCAGCATCCAGCGGACTTTCCAATATGCATAACTACTTTACAAATATCTATGAAGCACGTTATGTATCCGGTGTAGTGGCAGGTCTGAAACTCAATCAGATGATCGAAGACGGCACTGTAAAAGAGGATGCATGTAAGATCGGTTACGTAGGTGCATTCCCTTATGCAGAGGTTATTTCCGGATATACTTCTTTCTATCTTGGCGCAAAGAGCGTATGCCCGTCTGCAACAATGGAAGTAAAATATACAAACAGCTGGGCAAGCTTTGACCTTGAAAAAGAATGCGCAGATGCTTTAATTTCTGATGGCTGCGTACTTATCAGCCAGCATGCAGATACAACAGGTGCTCCTACAGCATGTGAGGCAGCCGGCGTTCCTTGCGTTGGTTATAACATTGATATGACATCTGTTGCTCCGAATACAGCACTTACTTCCGCATCTATGGACTGGGGTGTATATTACACATATGCAGTACAGTGCATGATTGATGGAACAGCTATTGACACTGACTGGTGCAAAGGATTTGCAGAAAGCGCAGATAAGATCACATCTCTCAATGATAAAGTTGTAGCTGAAGGCACAGAAGAGAAAGTAAAAGAAGTAGAAGACGCGATCAGTGATGGTTCTCTTCATGTATTTGACACTTCTACATTTACAGTAGATGGTAAAGAACTTGATACATATGAGAAAGACGGAACAGAATATATTTCTGACGGATATTTCCATGAATCTGAATATGGTTCAGCACCGGCATTCGACATTGCAATCGACGGAATCACATCTATCACAGAATAAAGAATGAAACTGGCGGAGCTGCTTGTCGGCAGCTCCGCTTTTTTGTATGAACAGATAAAAGGAGGGAACGATAGTGGGAGAAAACTATGCACTTGAACTTAGAGATATTTCCAAGCGTTTCGGTTCAGTACAGGCAAACGACCATGTGAATCTCACACTGAGAAAATCAGAGATTCTTGCCATCCTCGGAGAGAATGGAAGCGGTAAGACTACTCTGATGAATATGATTTATGGAATTTATTATCCGGACGAAGGACATATCTTCGTAAATGGAAAAGAAGTAACGATCCGCTCGCCAAAAGATTCCTACGAACTGGGAATTGGTATGGTGCATCAGCATTTCAAACTGGTAGATGTACTGACAGCAGCCGAGAATATTGTTCTGGGACTTCCTGGAAAAGGGAAACTGGATATGAAGAAGATCACAGAAGATATCCAGAAACTGGTAGATAAATATGGATTTGAACTGGATCTTTCCCAGAAGATTTACGAAATGTCTGTATCCCAGAAGCAGACAGTTGAGATCATAAAGATGTTATATCGTGGGGCAAGAATCCTGATTCTTGATGAGCCGACTGCGGTTCTGACACCTCAGGAAGCTGACCGGTTATTTGATATTCTGAGAAATATGCGTAAAGATGGCTGTTCCATTATGATCATTACACATAAGCTGCAGGAAGTGCTGGCTTTATCTGACCGCGTTGCGATTCTAAGAAAAGGAAAATATATAGATACGGTAGAAACAGCACTGGCAAATGCACAGAGTCTGTCAGAGATGATGGTAGGAGGCAGAGTAGACCTGAATATCGACCGTCCTGAGCCAGAGAATGTGAAACCGAGACTGATCATTAAGGGACTGAATTGCAAAGATAAAGACGATGTGAAAACGCTTGATGACATTGATCTTACTGTAAATACAGGTGAGATTCTTGGTATCGCCGGAATTTCCGGAAGCGGACAGAAAGAATTTCTGGAGGCGATCGCAGGACTTCAGGGGCTGGAGAGTGGTTCCATCATCCTGCTTGACGATAATGGAAAGGGTATGGAACTTGCCGGAATGGATTCCATTTCTATCAATAAAGCAGGAATCAGCCTTGCCTTTGTACCGGAAGACCGTATCGGTATGGGACTTGTGGGTGATATGGATATGACTGATAATATGATGCTTCGAAGCTACCGAAATGGAAAAGGTCCTTTCCTGGATCGAAAAGGTCCGAAAGCTCTGGCTTTGAAGATCAAGGAGCAGCTTGAGGTTATGACTCCAAGTATCTCAGCACCTGTCCGTCAGATGTCAGGAGGAAATGTCCAGAAGGTTTTAGTAGGAAGAGAAATTGCCCAGAATCCGAAGGTACTTCTTGTAGCGTTCCCGACACGAGGCGTGGATGTCAACACTTCTCATGTTATTTACAGACTGTTAAATGAACAGAAAGAAAAAGGTGTTGCAGTAGTCTGTGTAATCGAGGATCTGGATGTGGTTCTTGAACTGTGTGACAGAATCGCAGTGTTCTGTGGAGGTAAGATCAGCGGAATCGCAGATGGAAGAACTGCGACAAAAGAAGGAATCGGACTTCTTATGACGAAACATGAAAAAGGAGGGACGCAGGCATGAAGAAAGAACCTCTCTTACAGGTAAGTAAAAGAAGAAATAAAGCCGGATGGCAGGATCGTCTTCTGATCCGCTTTATTGCATTGCTTCTGGCCCTGATCGTATGCGGTGCGGTGATCGTTGCACTGGTAAAGATGAATCCGGTAGATGTTTATAAAGCAATCTGGGATGGTGCCATGGGCTCAGAACGTCGTCTATGGCAGACGATACGAGACACAATGGTTCTGTTGTGTATTTCCATTGGACTTGCACCTGCATTTAAAATGAAATTCTGGAATATCGGTGCGGAAGGCCAGATTCTGATCGGTGGAGCTTGCTCAGCAGCTGTTATGATTTATGCTGGGGACAAAATGCCGACAGGATTACTTTTGATCGTAATGTTTGTGGCAAGTGCACTTGGCGGAATGATCTGGGGAATGATCCCGGCAGTATTTAAGGCACACTGGAATACAAATGAAACTTTATTTACTCTGATGTTAAACTATGTTGCCATGCAGGTTATTACATATTGCATCGTATTCTGGGAAAATCCGAAAGGTTCCAACACAGTCGGCATTATCAATCAGGCTACAAAGGCAGGATGGCTTCCGGAACTTTTCGGACAGAAATATGGCTGGAATGTTGTGATCGTTCTGGTTCTGACAGTAGGAATGTTTATTTATCTGAAATATTGCAAACAGGGTTATGAGATCGCAGTAGTTGGTGAGAGCGAGAATACAGCCAGATATGCAGGTATTCAGGTAAAAAAAGTTATTGTCCGTACAATGGCTATTTCCGGTGCAATCTGTGGTATCGCAGGTTTCGTTATCGTAAGTGGTGCAAGCCATACAATTTCTACTGCAACTGCAGGTGGCAGAGGTTTTACCGCTATCATCGTTGCATGGCTTTCAAAATTTAACACATTTATCATGGTTGCGGTTTCTTTTGGTATCGTATTTATGAATCAGGGTGCTGTGCAGATTGCAACTCAGTATGGTCTGAATGAGAATGCTTCAGATGTTCTTCTGGGAATCATTTTGTTTTTCCTGATCGGTGCAGAATTCTTTATCAACTACAGAGTAAAGCGTGCAAAGAAATAGGAGGTGGATGCAATGAGTGTACTGATAATTTTTATTCAAAAAGCAATTGTCCAGGGCATCTGTATTCTGTATGGTGCGCTTGGCGAAATTATGACAGAGAAATCCGGTAACCTTAATCTGGGTATTCCGGGAATTATGTATATGGGCGGCATTTCAGGTCTGATGGGAGCATTTCTTTATGAGAAAGACAATCCGAATCCAAATGCACTTATCGGTGTTTTAATATCGTTTTTATGTGCATTTGCGTGTGCGGCTATCGGTGGTCTGATTTATAGTATTCTGACTATTACACTTCGTGTAAATCAGAATGTAACAGGTCTTGCCCTTACCATCTTTGGTACAGGATTTGGTAACTTCTTTGGTGGTTCTATTTCCAAGCTTGCAGGTGGTGTAGGACAGATTTCCGTAAAAGTAACGGGAAGCGCTTATACGGCGAAAATCCCTGGTTTATCTAAGATACCGGTCATCGGAGGGATTTTCTTTAATTATGGATTCCTGACATATTTATGTATCATTGCAGCAGTTGTACTGTCATACTTCCTGTTTAAGACCAGAGCTGGTTTAAGCCTTCGTGCAATCGGTGAGAATCCGGGAACTGCAGATGCGGCAGGTATCAATGTTATTAAGTATAAATATCTGTCTACCTGTATCGGTGCAGGACTGGCAGGACTCGGCGGACTTTATTTCGTAATGGAATATTCAGGTGGTACTTGGACAGATAATGGATTTGGAGATCGTGGATGGCTTGCAGTTGCGCTTGTAATCTTTGCACTTTGGAAACCATTAAATGCAATCTGGGGAGCATTCCTGTTTGGAGCACTTTATATCCTGTATCTGTATATTCCGGGACTGGGACGAAGCATGCAGGAAGTATTTAAGGCATTGCCATATGTGGTAACAATCATTGTGTTGATATTTACAAGTTTCCGAAAGAAGAAAGAACATCAGCCGCCTGCCGCGCTGGGACTTCCATATTTCAGGGAAGAAAGATAATAAAATTAGGCGTTTGCGGTTGATTCCAGAGTAAAATAGTATTATAATATCAGAAGCTAGAAAAGCTAAGTAGTAAGTGTACGTATGCCTTGAGTTTGCAGGATGAATGCGGGACAGAGGATATGGAAACGATAATGCTGAATAAAAATTAAGGAGGAAATTTACAATGGCTAAAGTGACAAAAGATATGCTGATCGGTCAGCTTCTTCAGGTAGATGCGAATATCGCACCAATTCTTATGAGAGCAGGAATGCACTGCCTTGGATGCCCGTCTTCTCAGATGGAATCTCTCGAAGAAGCAGCTATGGTTCATGGACTGGATGCAGATGTACTTGTTAACCAGATCAATGATTTTCTTGGAGAATAATCAGCTGGCTGATTAAAGCAATATGTAAAAAATGGGATGTTCTGATTAATTTCAGGACATCCCATTTTTGTGAAAATTTCTTATAACTGCACTAATTGCTGAAGTGCGGAGGCAGAGATAAGTTCTCCATGTTCTGTCAGGTATGCTTCACCTGAAGCTGTGAAAGCTCTTCCACGTCCATATTCAGTAAGAATATTGCATACCCTGTTAAAGTCTTCCGGGGAGAGAGAGGACTGGTGAACAACCAGCTTATAAATCTCATCTGCCGGATCCTTATAGAGCGTGTTAGCACCTGAGAAATAGCCGTTCAATCCATGTGCTGCGGCGATTACATCATCCAGTGTATCGAACTCGTAAAGGCGGATAAGATTTACATCAGGAACCTGAGTATCATCTTTCTCGCCTGCAGTGTTACCCTGAGACGCGTTCTTCTCTTTTGCCTGGGAACTCTTTACCTTTGCCTCATAAAGTTTCTGGAAAATATCGATGATATTGTCAGCTCCGTCAAGCTGAACAGTATCTGACGTCTCATTTCCTTTAAATGGCGCAAATTTGGAAAAGCGTGTATCCAGTTCTTCCGGATCTTCTACTTTGGTGATGATCAGGATGATACTCTCAGTGCTTACCGGGATTGCTTCGATCATTAATGGAATATTATCTGCTTCAAAACCAAACTGTATCTGCGCCTGCTGCATCATATCGCGAAAAAGCTTTTTGGCTTTATCAGTACCATAGGCTAATTCACTGATACGGATCTGATGACTTTCAAGGTCTTCTCTTGTTAAGGTGCAGCGTATCTGGTTGTCATTGATTTTTTCTATCTTCATGTTGTCACATCCTATCCTAAATAGCGTTGCAAATTACATACAATTTTATACACTATATTATATAACAGAGAACAGCAAAATGTAAAGATGAGTAATCAGCATAAATATTAAATTTTTGGAAACAAAACGGTAAAAATTACATAAATGCAGAAAAGCTCTTGCGTCAAAACAAAAAACAGGTATAATAAAAAAAGAAGAAACAATAAATCTGCGGTTCGTATAAACGAAGATTTGAAATGTTACTGAGAACGAAGAAACCAGTAACTCTGAAACATTAACTCTAATGATTTACTTACATTACTGAGCAACAGTAATCTATTTATTTCAAAACCTCATTGTCGATTATTCATACGGCGTTCCTGCCGTGACAATGTACAGGTAAATTCCCAGGATAAGATAAGTACAGCAGGGATATTGTTTTTTCAACAGCCGATGAGGTGCTTTCTAAAATCTTATTTTTAAAGGAAAGGAGGTAAGCTTACGGAAAATATATCACGGGCAACAAAAAAGGTCCTGCGTAAACCACTGAAAAAAGAACTTGAGAGTTACTTTGAACAGGGAATCCCTTTGTACCTTGATGGTACACCAAGTAACCCCAAATCGATTGCAAAAGCCTGTCAGATTGCAGAAGGTGGTGGCTATATGCGGGATTACGTAGAAGATGAAAAAGGACGGATCGCTCGTGTAGATTTTGATTTCGTCAAAAACAAATAACAAAAGAAAAAGCTGCCCGAACAGATTCCGGACAAGTCCCCCGTGTCCATAATGCCTTCGGGCAGCAAAAAACATAGAAATCTTAAATAATCTAAAAAAATTATGAAAAATGGTTTTTCGCAATACAATTGTAATAATTTATGATATACTAATACCAGAAGCAACATCACACCGAAAGGAAGAAAAATATGGATAAAAAATATAAACCAATAGTTGCAGTTGTGGTATTGGTCATTCTCGTTGCAGTACTTGGAATTGTCAGCCATGTAGTGATGAAGTATATCCCATCAGGTGAGAAGATGGATTTAAATGAGTATTATGGAGAAATGGCAGATGGCGAGATCGCAATAGTTCTGGGAACTGAGAAACTGGATGAGCGCGGCCTGGTAGACGGAGACAGAGTTTATCTGCCTCTGAATGTAGTCAATACATATCTGAATCAGAGATACTACTGGGATTCTGCGAATCAGCAGGTACTTTATGCAACTCCATCAGAGCTTACCACGGTAGCTGCATCATCTGAGTCAGGTGACCAGGTATGGCTGAAGGACGATACAGTATATCTGAATCTTACCTATATACAGCAGTATACAGATATCGATGCGTATATCAGTAAGGAGCCATACAGAATTGCCATACAGTATCAGTTTGATAATATAAAGACTGTTACAGTTAAAAAGAATACAAGTATACGTTACCGCGGAGGAATTAAATCACCGGTTGTCACTTCGGTAAAGAAAGGGGCACAGCTTCGACTTATTGAGGAACTGGATAACTGGGATCAGGTAGCCACAGATGATGGATATATTGGCTATATAGATAAGAAGAATGTCGGTAAAGCATCGGAGACAACTTTCGACAGAAATTTTGAGAGAGAACAGTATTCATACCTGACAATGGATGGAAAGGTCAATATGGTATGGCATCAGGTTACTTCTACGGATGCAAATGCTTACTTTGCAGATGCAACAGCAAATATGACAGGTGTAAACGTAATTTCACCGACATGGTTCTATCTGCTTGATACATCTGGAAATATTGCAAACATATCAAGTGCAGATTACGTAGCACAGGCTCATGAGAAAGGACTTAAAGTCTGGGGGCTGATCGATAACTTTACACAGGAAGTAAGTACGACCGAGACACTTTCAAATACTGCGGCAAGACAGAATATTATCAGTCAGCTGATTCAGGCTGCGACAAGTGTGGGAATGGATGGCATCAATGTGGACTTCGAGTCTCTCAGCGAAGATGTTGGAATTCATTTTCTGGAGTTCCTGAGAGAACTTTCTATAGAGTGTCATAAGAATAATCTGGTCCTTTCTGTGGATAATCCGGTTCCGGAAGATTTCACCAGTCATTATGACCGCGCTGAACAGGGAAGAGTTGTCGATTACGTGATCATTATGGGATATGATGAACATTATGTGGGATCTGAAGCGGGCTCTGTCGCATCTCTTCCATGGGTAGAACAGGGAATTCAGGATACTCTGGCAGAAGTTCCGGCAGAGCGTGTGATCAATGCAGTACCGTTCTATACCAGATTGTGGAGAACTACTGGCGGAAATGTAACCAGTGAGGCAATTGGTATGGATCAGGCGCAGCAGGTGATTTCCGAGAATAATGTGGAAACCTATTGGGATAAGACGACATCTCAGAATTATGGAAAATATGATATTGATAATTCTACCTATCAGATCTGGATTGAGGATTCTCAGTCAATCGCGGAGAAGGTTAAGCTTGTGTCGAAATACAATCTTGCAGGAGTTTCTGCATGGAAACTTGGATTTGAAAATAGCGGTATCTGGCAGGTAATTAGTGATAATCTGAATTAGAATAAAAAACATCTCTTGAGACATATATTAAGTATAGTAATTAGAAAGTGATAAGCTTTTGAATCTTGCAGATAATGTCTCAGGAGGTGTTTTTTATTATGAAAAAATATGGACTGGAGCTGCTTATGGCGTGTCTGCTTCTTGTGAGTTTCCTGATCTTATCAAAGCAGGCTGCGCAGGTAGCGGGCACTATGGCAACAACTGATAATTCAAAGACTATTCTGGTGGATGCGGGACATGGCGGCGCGGACCCGGGAATGATCGGAGTGGGTGGACTGGAGGAAAAAGGAATTAATCTTCAGATTGCCATGAAACTGAGAGAAATTCTGGAGAAAAAAGGTTTTACCGTAATTATGACAAGGGAAGAGGATAAGGGACTTTATGATGAGGAAAGCAGGAATCAGAAAGCACAGGATATGCAGCGGAGAATTGCGCTGGTAAAGGAGTGTAAGCCGGTATTATGTATCAGCATACACCAGAACAGTTATCAGGATTCGGCAGTTTACGGACCTCAGGTATTTTATTATGAAGATTCTGTTCAGGGAAAAAGTCTGGCAGAACTGATTCAGGAGAAATTAAACACCAGGCTGGATGTAAAGCGCCCGCGCGTGGCGAAAGGGAATAAGACTTATTATCTGCTGAAAAGAAGTGAAAGTGTTCTGAATATTGTGGAGTGTGGTTTTCTGACGAATCCACAGGAGGCAGAGTTGCTCCAGACAGATGAATATCAGCTTAAAGTAGCAGATGCGATATCTGAGGGAATCGATGCGTATTTCAGTAAGAATAAATAGCAAAAAATTATAACATAGCTGCTTAAGTGATAAGTGGGATAATTCTTTACGGATTGCAAGGGATAGTTGATAAAATTGTTTATTTTATGTGAACTGACTTTTAATAGAAAGAGTTTTTTGCTATACTGATACAGGTTTGAGTGGACTATAGCAAATGCTATAGTCGGAATACAAATATAGTAAAAACATACAGGGAGAAATTATGCTTGGAATAATTTATCTGATTCTTGCGGAAATACTGGGATATAAAGCTTCAAAGATACTGATAGAAGAGGAAACGAAGTTTTCTTTTATTAACCGTATCTGGCTTATCCTGCCGGCTTCGTTTGGAGTAGGTACGCTTTTGCTGACCTGGGTAGTGTATATCATTTCATGGTTTTTCAGTGTGGTCGGGAAAGTAGAAAATCCACTTTTATATGGAAATGCTATTGGAATGGCAGGTGTATTGATCTTTATTATACTGATCGAAGTACAGAAATACAGAAGCCATTCAAGTTTGGTAAGATCAAATATGGAGATAGGTCTGACTGAGCAGATTGATCAGGACAGGAAATTAAAGAAAAAGAGCAGAAAGCTCTCTATGGATAACCTGATAACAGATAAAAGCAGATTTAAGAAGGAATTAATCCTGTTTGGACTGCTGGCAGCATTTATTACATATATGATGTTCTATGTTTTCTACATGAAAGATGGAATTCTGTATTCTGGACTGACTGTATATGGAGACTATGCGCCACATACGGCGATGATACGTTCTTTTTCCATGGGGAATAATTTCCCGACACAGTATCCTCATTATGGAGGAGCTGATGTAAAATACCATTTTATGTTTCAGTTTCTGGCAGGAAATCTGGAATATCTGGGAATGCGCATGGATGTTGCTTATAATATCGTGAGCCTTACTTCATTGACTGGCTTTCTTATGCTGTTGTATCAGCTGGCACTTCGGATCACAGGGAAAATGTGCTGCGGTGTTTTAACGATTTTTCTGTTTTTCTTCAGAAGCGGCATGGCTTTTTATAGATTTGTGTGGGAACATATACAGGCTGGAAATTTGTTGGAGACTTTGACTGAGAATGTTTCTTTCATTGGATATACGACCAATGAAAATTGGGGATTGTGGAACTTTAATGTTTATCTGAATCAGAGACATCTGGCATTTGGGCTTCTTATGGTGACGCTTGCATTATATCTGTTTATGGACTGGCTGGAAACTGGGACAATGCATGAGGAAAAAGGCTTCGTCTGGATGAAGGAAAGGCTTTTTTCAAAAGAAGGATGGAGAAGCAGAAATCTGGAGCAGGCATTGCTTATGGGATTGTTTCTCGGATTGTGTGCATTCTGGAATGGGGCCGCAGTGATCGGCGGATTGCTGATTCTGTGCGGATTTGCAGTTTTTTCGGATGGAAAACTGGATTATCTGATCATGGCCGCAGTGACGATTTTCTTTTCATATCTCCAGACAAAAATATTTATTTCTGGAAGTGCGATGAGTCCGCAGATTTATCTGGGATTTCTGGCGGAGGATAAGACTGTCTGGGGAGTGGTGAAATATCTGTTCTGGATGAGTGGAGTATTTTTCCTTGGCCTGTTAGTGCTGGGGTGGTTTATGAGAAGGCGGGAGAGAGCAATTTTGCTGGGATTTATCTTTCCAACAATTTTTGCGTTTGTACTTCTGATGACACCGGATATTAATGTAAATCATAAATATATCATGATTTCTTATGCGTTTCTGACAATCTTCTGGGCATGGACAATATGCAATTTCTGGACAGGGGAAAGGGTGAAGAGGAATGTCAAGATTGCAGATGAAAGAAAGACCGAAGATATAGAAAATGAAATAAAAAAAGAAACCAGCCAGTCAGACGTTAAGACTGGTAGAGATAGAAAAATCAGGAAATTTGCCGGGAAGGTACTGGCAGCAATATTAACCATATGTCTTAGCATAACCGGAATTTATGATTTTGCGGTGATTGTGAAGGGAAATGGTCCGGGCAGACGTGTGGCTGTAAATATGAACAGTGATCTTACCTGCTGGCTTGCAGAACATCTGGATAAAAATGATCTGCTTCTGACTCCGGAATATAGTATGAATGAGGTGACAATGTCTGGTGTGATGCTTTATTGTGGATGGCCGTATTATGCATGGTCGGCAGGATATGACACGAATTACAGAGCAGCGCAGGCGGTAACGATTTATACGACATCCGACAGTGAGACTTTAAAAAGCACTGTAAAACAGGAGAAGATTACTTATATTCTGTTTGAAGAAGGCTCTGAGTTTGAACAGCAGGTGTGTCAGGAAAAAACAATTGCTGCGACATATGAGAAGGTTTACGAGACTCAGGATGGAAGAATCCGGATATATAAAACGAATTAAGGAGGAGATACGGATGAAAAAATGGGCACCACGAGTGCTTCTGGCGGCAGCGCTTGCAGGACTGTCTGCTTTTTTACTGAAAGGGGATGTATGGACATTCTGGACATGGTGGCTGTTGGCGTTTCTGATGGGAATGGTGGCAATGCCGCTGACTGGGAGACTGTTTGCAGGATTTGAAGATAAGGGCTGGATGTTTTCTAAAGTGCTGGCAATTACGGTTACAGGATTTCTTACATGGCTGCTTGTGACGGTAAAGATTCTGCCGTTTACTGCGCTGACATGTATTGGCGTGTCTCTGGCGTGTGCTGTTGGATGTGGTATTTTATACCATTTTCAGGTGAAGAAGGGAATTGACTGTATTCCGACCGGAAAGGGAAATCTGGTTTACTGGGAGGAAATCCTGTTTTTTGCATTCTTTCTGATGTGGACATATTTTGCAGGATTCCGTCCGCAGGCTTATGGAACAGAGAAGTTTATGGATTATGGTTTTATGGAAGCCATGATGCGGAGTACGACACTGCCGGCAAGGGATCTGTGGTATTCAGAAGGTACTATCAATTATTATTATGGCGGACAGTATTTTGCAGTATTTCTCACGAAATTAACAGGAAGTAAAGTAGAGCTCACCTACAATCTGATGAGAACTTTTGTGGCGGCATTTGCTTTTATTCTTCCTTTTTCACTGGTTTATCAGATGTCTGTGGACAAGCTAAAGGGAAATCTGACAGGAAAGAAACGATATGTGCCGGCGTTGGCGGGAATCACTGCCGGTCTTTCCGTATCGATCGCGGGAAATATGCATTATGTTGTTTATAGTAAGATTATTCCATGGATCCAGAAACTTCAGGGAAAAGAAGTGGACAGTTACTGGTTCCCGGATGCAACCCGCTATATCGGATATAATCCGGATGTGCTGGAGGATAAGACGATTCATGAATTTCCATGCTATTCCTTTGTTCTGGGTGATCTTCATGCGCATGTGGTAAATGTAATGTTTGTGCTTTTTCTGGTTGGACTTCTGTATACATGGATGCGTAGTGTACGTATGAGAGAGGCTGTGATCGAGAGACCTGGAAGAAAGCAGTTCTGGAAGAGACAGCTGCTGATACCACATATTATCCTGGCAGCAGTAATGATAGGAATGTTCCGGTTTACAAATTTCTGGGATTTCATCATTTATTTTGTTGTAACCGGTGGAGTGGTGCTTTTTACAAACATTGTCCAGTTTGAGGGGAAAGTAAAGAAGATATTGTCGGTGACGGTGGTACAGGCTGTTGAGATCATCGTGATCTCTTATGTGGTTTCTCTGCCGTTTACGCTACAGTTTGACAGTATGTTTAAGGGTGTCGGAATTGCACAGAATCACTCTATGATTCATCAGCTTTTGATTCTTTGGGGACTGCCTGTATTTCTGACAGTATTGCTGATTATCTGCATTATCTGGGAAAAACTTCGCGGTGGAGCAAACCGGAGTCTGTATCGACTGATGAAAGCAATTTCCGTACCAGATTTGTTTGTGATTATTATGGGGCTTTGTGCAATCGGACTGATTGTAATTTCGGAGTTTGTTTATGTAAGAGATATTTACGAAAGCAGAAATGCCAGAGCGAATACGATGTTTAAGCTGACTTATCAGGCGTATATGTTGTTTGGAATGACCATGGGATATGGGATTTTCCGAATGCTGGCGACAGCACGTAAGAAGGTAGTTAAGGTTCTGTCTGTTATCGGACTGGTGCTGCTTTGCTGGACATTTGGATATTTTGGAAACAGTGTTCATGCATGGTTTGGAAATGTATGGAATGTATCAGAGTATAAGGGCCTGAATGCGACCTCTTTCCTGGAGAATAGTTTTGTGGAGGACGTGGCTGGCATTCAGTGGCTGAAGAAGAATGTCAAGGGTTCACCGGTTGTGCTTGAGGCGAATGGGGACAGTTATAGTGAATATGAAAGAGTTTCTGCTATGACTGGTCTGCCGACAGTGCTGGGCTGGTATGTACACGAATGGCTCTGGAGAGATGATACTGCGGATCTGAATCAGAAGAGTGCGGATATTGAGAGTATTTATACTTCTGCGGATGAAGAATATGTGAGAGAACTCCTGGAGGAGTATGATGTTTCTTATATTTTTGTCGGTTCTACGGAGCGGGAGAAATATGGGGAGCAGCTGAATGAAGAAGTCTTGAATTCTGTTGGAACGGTGGTGTTCCAGGATGAGAATTATGGGACTTATATTTTGAAGGTTGATAAATAATAGCAGAACAAAAATGGCGGCTTTAGGGTCGCTGTTTTTGTTTGCGCATAAGGGGACGCGTAGAAAAATAATTCATTTTGTGTGCGGTTTCGGGAACTAAGATATTCTAAGCCGCCAAAAATCTGCTAAAGGCATGAGAAATCAGAGCCAAACTCGCCTGCGGCTCAGACAGTGTCTCTGATTTCTCATAACGCATATTTTTGGCGGCTAAGAATATCTAAGATCCCTGCAAATGCACACAAAATGAATTATTTTTCTACACTGGTTCTGGCTGTGAAAGTAGAGAAGGTGTGTTGCTGGATTGGATTAGATAGGAAATCGTAATAAATGTAGAGACAAAATCATAAAAATCGTGTACAATATGAAGTATGAGATAAAATAATAAAAATATATGAGATAAAAAGAAGGCAGGAAATTAATGAGAGCAGAAGTTGTATCCATGACTGCGGATAAGCTTGATATGGAAGCGATTCGTCGTGGTGGAGAAATTTTGAAACAGGGTGGTCTGGTGGCGTTTCCGACAGAGACGGTGTATGGTCTTGGTGGGGATGCTTTGAATCCACAGGCGTCTATGAAAATTTATGCTGCGAAGGGCAGACCGTCGGATAATCCTCTGATCGTGCATATTGCGGAGTTTGATAAGCTGGCTCCGATCGTGGCTGAGGTTCCGGAGAAGGCGAAGATTCTGGCTGAGAAATACTGGCCGGGACCGCTTACTATGATTCTTCCGAAGTCTGATCTGGTACCGCAGGAGACTACGGGAGGTTTGGACAGTGTGGCTGTTCGTTTTCCGAGTGACAGGATCGCGCAGGAACTGATTAAAGCTGCTGGTGGTTATGTGGCGGCGCCGAGTGCAAATACTTCGGGAAGACCGAGTCCGACTACTGCACAGCATGTGGAAGAGGATCTTGGAGAGACGATTGAGATGATCATTGATGGTGGTCAGGTCGGTATTGGACTGGAATCTACGATTGTGGATTTTACAGAGGATGTGCCGGTGGTTTTAAGACCTGGTTATATTTCTCTGGAGATGCTTCAGGAGACTCTTGGTGATGTGAGGATGGATAAGGGGCTGATCGCGGCAGATAGTAAAGTACGTCCGAAAGCGCCGGGAATGAAGTATCGTCATTATGCACCGAAGGCTGATCTGGCTATTGTGGAAGGAGCGCAGGAGGCTGTTATTGATAAAATTAATCAGCTTGCGGCACAGGCGAAGGAGCATGGAGAGCAGGTTGGTATTATTGCTACGGATGAAACGAAGGACAGATATCCGGAAGGTCTGGTAGTGAGTATCGGAAGCAGGAAAGAGGAAGAGAGTATTGCACATCATCTGTATGAGGTGCTCAGAGATTTTGACCAGAGCGCGGTGAAATCTATTTATTCAGAGGCATTTTATACACCGAGAATGGGACAGGCAATTATGAATCGTCTGCTGAAAGCTGCGGGACATAAAATTATCCGGGTGGATAGTGAGAAATAAAGGTAACTATTCAGTGGTCTGCTAACTGTGAGGAAACTGAACAGTTACAAATAAATTAAATTTCAGGAGGAAAAAAGAATGATAGCTTTAGGGTGCGACCATGGGGGATATGAATTAAAGCTGGAGATTAAGAAATATCTGGACGAGAAGGGAATCGAATATAAAGATTATGGATGTGACAGTCTGGCTTCTGTAGATTATCCGGTATATGCAAAGAAGGTTGCGCATGCAATTCTTGACGGGGAATGTGAGAAGGGAATCCTGATCTGCGGAACAGGTATTGGAATTTCTATTACAGCAAATAAGATCAAGGGAATCAGAGCTGCTGTCTGTACGGACTGTTTTACAGCAGAAGCAACCCGACTTCACAATGATGCCAATATTCTTGCTCTCGGCGGAAGAGTTGTAGGACCTGGTCTGGCAGTAAAAATCGTAGATACATTCTTAAACACACCATTCTCCAATGATGAGAGACATATCAGAAGAATTAATCAGATAGAGACGGAATAAATTTGAAAAAACAATATGGCCAGAGACTCGAAGATAAAGTGGGAATGTTCCCGGCTTTTCGGGCAGTCTCTGGCTGTCTTTGCAAGTAGGAGGGGTTAACGATGGATAAAAACTGCAAACGTACGGATTATTTATCATGGGATGAATATTTTATGGGAGTTGCCATGATGTCAGGAATGCGCTCAAAGGATCCGAATTCTCAGGTGGGAGCCTGTATCGTAAGTGAGGATAATAAGATTCTGTCTATGGGATATAACGGTTTTCCGAAAGGATGTTCAGATGATGAGTTTCCATGGGCGCGCGAGGGAGACGACCTGCATACAAAGTATTTTTATGTGACACACAGTGAATTGAACGCGATTCTTAATTACAGAGGCGGAAGCCTTGAAGGAGCGAAACTTTATGTTTCTCTTTTCCCTTGCAATGAATGTGCCAAGGCAATTATTCAGGCCGGGATTAAAACGATTGTTTATGACTGCGATAAATATGCGGACACTCCGGCAGTGATCGCGTCCAAGAGAATGCTGGATGCAGCGGGAGTTCGTTATTATAAATATAATCGGACAGGGAGAAAGATTACGATAGAAGTGTAATTTGACTCTTGACACGCTCTGTCATTTCGCATAAAATAAAACTAAATGCGAAATATTTACGGCGATGAAGAGAATAGTACATAAGGAGCAATCCCAGAGAGGAATCCATGTGGTGGAAGGATTCTGTGCGCAAGTTATGGAACCGGCCTCGGAGCCCCGTGCAATTGAAGTACGGCGTTTTTTCCTGCGTTATCGGAAGAAGAGCGAGCAGTGTGCAGGCATTTGGGCACAGTGCTAATTAGGGTGGTACCGCCGAAGCCTTTCGGTCCCTTGTGAGGGATGCTGGGCTTCTTTTTTTGTCCGCATTCCGCCGCGACTATATCCTGTAAAATGGAACAGCAGGAAAATGCGGGGATTTTTCGGAAGTTCCTGTAGCATAAAGTTCCTGACAGGATCAACACAATCACATAAAAAGGAGAAAAATCATGGCAAACAACAAGAAACTGGTAGAAGCCATCACATCTATGGAAGACGATTTCGCCCAGTGGTATACCGACGTTGTAAAGAAAGCTGAACTGTGCGGATATACCAGCGTTAAAGGCTGCATGGCAATCAAACCTGCAGGATATGCAATCTGGGAGAACATCCAGCATGAACTGGACAGAAGATTCAAAGAGACAGGTGTACAGAACGTATACATGCCAATCTTTATCCCGGAATCTCTTCTTCAGAAAGAGAAAGATCACGTAGAAGGATTCGCACCGGAAGTTGCATGGGTAACTCATGGCGGTCTGGATCCGCTTCAGGAGCGTCTGTGCGTACGTCCGACATCTGAGACATTATTCTGTGATTTCTATGCAAAAGAAATCCAGTCTCACAGAGATCTGCCAAAAGTATACAATCAGTGGTGTTCAGTAGTAAGATGGGAAAAGACAACACGTCCGTTCCTTCGTTCACGTGAGTTCTTATGGCAGGAAGGCCATACAGCTCATGCTACAGCTGAAGAAGCAGAAGAACGTACAATTCAGATGTTGAACCTCTATGCAGACTTCTGTGAAGAAGTACTTGCTATCCCGGTTATCAAGGGACAGAAGACAGAGAAAGAGAAATTCTCCGGTGCAGAGGCTACTTACACAATCGAATCTCTGATGCATGATGGAAAAGCTCTTCAGTCCGGTACAAGCCATAACTTTGGTGACGGATTTGCCAGAGCATTCGGCATCCAGTATACAGATAAAGAGAACAAACTTCAGTATGTACATCAGACATCCTGGGGAATGACAACACGTATGATCGGTGCTATTATCATGGTACATGGTGACAACAGCGGTCTGGTACTGCCTCCGAGAATCGCTCCGACACAGGCAGTCATCATTCCGATCCAGCAGAGAAAAGAAGGCGTTCTGGAGAAAGCAGACGAAATGTTTGCAGCATTAAAGGCAGCAGGAGTCCGTGTAAAAGTAGATGACACAGACAAGAGCCCGGGATTCAAATTTGCAGAGCAGGAAATGCGTGGTATTCCGATCCGTATCGAATGCGGTCCGAAGGATATCGAGAATGGACAGGCTGTGATTTGCCGTCGTGATACAAGAGAGAAATACACAGTTACATTTGAAGAGCTTGTAGAGAAAGTACAGGAGATTCTGGAAACAATCCAGAAAGATATGCTGGAGCGCGCCCGTGCACACAGAGATGCTCATACTTATGTCGCTACAAACTACGAAGAATTTAAAGATACAATTGTCAACAAACCAGGCTTCGTAAAAGCTATGTGGTGCGGTGACCGTGCATGTGAAGACAAGATCAAAGAGGATGTTCAGGCTACATCCAGATGTATGCCATTTGAACAGGAACATTTAAGCGATGTCTGCGTATGCTGCGGAAAACCGGCTAAGAAGATGGTTTACTGGGGCAGAGCATACTAATTAGAAAGTGACAGATCAGGGAATGACATTTGTCTGATTTGCTTATGGAAACCGGCAACAGAAAAATCTGAGTGCCGGTTTTGTAGCAAAATAAAAAAGATAAGGATGGTCATATGATTCTAGAAATACCAAAAAACGCGGAAACAATTTTGCACATACTTGAAAATGCAGGATATGAGGCTTATGTGGTAGGTGGCTGTGTTCGTGATTCTATTCTGGGCCGCAACCCGGATGACTGGGATATCACTACATCTGCGAAGCCGGAACAGGTAAAAGCCCTGTTTCACAGAACGGTAGACACCGGTCTGCAGCATGGAACGGTGACTGTCCTCATGGAGAAAGAGAGCTATGAGGTTACTACTTACCGTGTAGATGGTGAGTATGAGGATGGGAGACATCCGAAGGAGGTAACCTTCACAGCCAGTCTTGAGGAAGATCTGAAACGCCGGGATTTCACGATTAATGCCATGGCATATAATCCGTCAAGAGGTCTGGTGGATCTTTTTGGAGGAATGGAAGATATCGACAAAAATATCATTCGCTGCGTGGGAAATCCGCTGGAGCGTTTTACAGAAGATGCACTTCGTATTATGCGTGCAGTCCGTTTCAGTGCACAGCTGGGATTTACTATTGAAGAGGAAACCCGCAAAGCGTTAAAGGTTCTTGCGCCGAATTTAAAGCATGTCAGTGCGGAGCGAATTCAGGTGGAACTGGTGAAACTACTTATGTCACCTCATCCGGATTATCTCAGAGTGGCTTATGAAGCAGGAATCACAGCAGAGTTTCTGCCGGAATTTGATGCCTGCATGGAAACACCACAGAATACCCCGCATCACTGTTATACGGTGGGGGAGCACATCCTGCACAGTCTCTGCTATGTGCGCGCAGACAGAGTTCTTCGTATTACGATGCTGCTTCACGATATCGGTAAACCCGTTGTGCGAAAAACAGATGAGAATGGAAGAGACCATTTCAAAACGCATGGAAGTGCAGGTGAAAAGATGGCGGGGCAGATTCTTCGTCGCCTGAAATTCGACAATGACACGATACGCAAGGTGACCCGTCTGGTGAAATGGCATGATGACAGACCGGAAGGGACGACGAAGTCGGTACGCCGCGCAGTAAATCGCATTGGAGAGGATCTTTTTCCATATTATCTGGAAGTACAGCAGGCGGATATGCGGGCGCAGAGCGACTACAAACGCGTTGAAAAGCAGGAGCGTCTGGATAAAGTGAAAGAAGCTTACGAAATTATTCTGAAAGAGCATCAGTGCGTATCGTTAAAGACACTTGCTGTCACAGGCAAAGACCTGATTGAAGCCGGATATAAGCCGGGACGGGAAATCGGAGAGACACTGAATCGTCTTTTGGAAGAAGTTCTTGCAGCACCGGAGAAGAATCAGAAAGAAATATTGCTAAGTATGTTAGAAAAGTAAATAGCTGCAAAGTCTATGCATGGCAAATTACGTTACTGGATACGAAGTGAACGGCAACAACAGGACGGACAACAACAGTATTAAAAATCCGAGGGTATATCCCCCGGATTTTTTTCATATGTATAGAAAGTATTAAGATAAGAGGGGGATATGTCATTGTATGATTACGGACTTAGCACTCTGGCTCAATATGAGCTGACAGCAGACCGTTCTGCAAGGACAAGGGGGGCTTTGCTTTGCTATACAGCGCAGGGACTTTTAATTTTGAGGGAATTTCGTGGCTCTGAAAAGAAGCTGGAAAAACAACAGGAACTTTTGCTCTATCTTCAGAAAAATGGTATAAATACAGATTATTTTTTACAGAATACACAGGATAGTCTGATCAGCAAAGATAAGGATGAACAAAGATTTACACTTCAGCACTGGTATGAAGGGAGAGAGTGTGATACTAAATCCCGGGAGGATATCTTTAAAAGTGTTCGGACGCTGGCAAGGTTACATATTTTAATGAAAATGGAACCTGTGGAGGAATACAGGGAAAAGTCCCTGAAAGATGTGTATCTCCGACATAATCAGGAACTTCGCAAAATCCGCAAATTTATACGAAAAAAAGGGGCATCCTGTGTATTTGAAAAAGACTATCTGGCCAGCGTGGAGCGTTTTTTACAGAGAGCGCAGTATGCAGTAGAACTCTTAGAAGAGATAGGGTATGAAAATCTCAGGGAAAAAGCCTGGAAGGAAGGTCAGGTCTGTCATGGGGAATATAATCAGCACAATATTTTAATATTGAAAAGTGATACAGACAAAACTGCGGTGACGAATTTCGGACATTGGAGCTTTGATATTCAGATGTCAGATTTGTATTGCTTTATGAGAAAAATCCTCGAAAAATACAACTGGGACCTGAAGCTTGCGAGGGAAATGCTCCGGGAATATCATAAAATCCGTCCGATATCGTCTCAAGAGTGGCAATACTTAAGAGTTCGTTTCACATATCCGGAAAAATACTGGAAGCTTGCCAATCATTATTATTCACACAAGAAGGTATGGATCTCTGAGAAAAATGTGGAAAAGCTTCAGAATCTCATCAGACAAAGAGAAAAATGGGAAAATTTCGGATATGAATGTTTTCAGGATTATCCGGGTGATTTTTAGAGATTGATAAATGTACCCAAAACTGCGTTTTGAGGGTGTGCAGAATCGCCCGAATCTTTTGAAAAACCTTGACAATATAGGCAAAAAGGTATATATATAGAAGATAGAGCTCTGTCGCTTTTGGCAGATGCCACCAAACAAGAAAGAGATCATTAGAGGAGGAAACACCATGAATAAAACAGAATTAGTAGCAGCTATGGCGAAAGAGACAAACTTATCCAAGAAGGACGTAGAAGATGTTCTGAAATCTTTCGTTGATGTCGTTTCTAAAGAACTGAAAAATGGCGGAAAAATCCAGTTAGTTGGATTTGGTACATTTGAAGTAAGTGAAAGAGCTGCTAGAGAGGGAAGAAATCCTCAGACTGGTGAAACAATGAAGATCGAAGCTTCTAAGGCACCGAAATTCAAAGCTGGAAAAGCTTTAAAAGATATGGTTAACGGTAAATAATTAAAGCGATAACCAGGGGGGACGAAAGTTCCCCCTTTTTGTTACTTACAGATATGATGTCAGGATGAAAAGTCTTAACATGCAAGCACGAACGACTTTATGACCTTGATATCAGATTATAAAGAATATAGGAGAGAAGAGCATATGCGATTAGACAAATATCTGAAAGTTTCACGTCTGATCAAACGCCGTACAGTGGCAAACGAAGCCTGCGACGCGGGAAGAGTCCTGGTAAATGATAAACCAGCCAAAGCCTCTGTACAGGTAAAGACAGGAGATACCATCGAAATTCAGTTCGGAAGCAAGAATGTAAAAGTGGAAGTTCTGGATGTGAAAGAAACTGTGAAAAAAGAAGACGTAGAGAGTATGTATAAATATCTTTAACAGTCTGAAAATATAAAAACTGCCAATCTGATTATGAGTATTTGTTTACGTTATTGAATAGTAATAGTACAGACAGATGTTGCAGATATAAAAAAGTAATAGATTGTTGTCTATTTTATAGTTTACGAACATAAACTATTGATAAGTGATATGTCAGAAGTTCATAGTCTCCGGACAAGAGGACGGGAGGCGGTGAACAGGAGGCGGCGATGGAAGATAAGAAAATACTTTCACCTCACAGCCTGATGCTGGAGAACCGTCAGGGTGGCAGAATTACCGGAGTAAAGGATGTCAAATCCTTTGATGAAAAAGAAATCCTGCTTTTTACACAGGCAGGTAAACTTGTAATAAAGGGAGAACAGCTTCATGTGAAGCAGCTTGATCTGGAAAAAGGAGAAGTAGATCTGGAAGGAAAAGTGGACAGTCTTACCTATCTGTCAAAGAATACAGATAACAGGGAGGAATCTTTTCTCAAAAGGATGTTTCGGTAAAAGATGAGTACATTTATTCATCATGAATTACTTTTACTGGTTCAGACAATAGCTGCGGGAGCGGTTCTCCTTTTGTGTTATGATCTTCTGATCGCAATTCGAAATGTCTTTGTACATTCAGACAAGGCTGCCGGGGCGGAAGATCTGCTGTACTGGCTTTGCTGCGCATTCTTTGTTTTTTCGGAGATTTACAGAACAAATGAGGGAATCCTGCGTTTATTTATGGTTTTGGGATTTTTGTTGGGAGCATATGCCTGTCATAAAACAATCGGAGACATTTTTGTAAAATGTTGTACTAAAATCCTGGAGATTCCTGTAATAATTATTAAATTTTTGATAAAATGGTTGCTATTTCCGGTCAAAAGATGTAAACTTCTGTGGTATAAAGCGTATAATTATGCTATAAAAGAAAGGCTGGCAAATTGGGTAATTCTAAGAAAAGAAAGAAAAAGAAAAAAGTAAGGTATAACTCTCTTGGAATGCTTGCGATTGCGCTGGTTGTTTTAGTCCTTCTGGGAGGACTTATGCTAGAAAGTAATGACCTTCAGGAACGCCTCACAGGATATGATGCTAAGGCCGCCATTCTTCAGCAGCAGATTGAAGATGAGCAGAACCGTACAGAAGAGATTGATAAATTAAAGAAATATATGGAGACAGACGAATATACAGAGGAAGTCGCCAGAGAGAAGCTGGGACTTGTGAAAGATAATGAGACTGTTTTCAAGAAACAACAATAATAAGTTAGTTACCTAAGCGGTAATTATGTCGAAAACTTTTGAGAAATTTTCGCCTGGGTTTGACAGATATTTCGAACCCTTTTTCATATAATATTCCTCTGACAGGAAGTATAAAGATTGCTGTTTACTGGCAGTATTACGCGAAGCGTGTTATTGTGAATGAAGTGGACGGTAACGGGTAAGGGGAACATATGGGGGAGGGAAGAAGAATATGCAGGAATGGATGATTGCCATGCTCGTTATCAGCATTATGCTGATCATACGGGACATGGCAAAAACTATTTTAGCGGAAAATCTGCCGGATACACAGGAACTTCTGACTCTGCAGGAAGGTCATCCTCAGAAAGAACGGGTAGAGAAATACGCAGCATCTTTTCAGAAACTGGCAGATACTTTTTATGGAATGCCATATCGCAGAGATTACCTGAGCAGCAGGCAGGTTGAGCGGATCATGGAGGATACAAATGCCAAAGTCTGCTACAGATGCTATCAGAGGGAAATCTGCTGGGGTGAACATAAACAGGAACTATGCAAAGGCGTGGAAGCGCTGGTGCGGTCTATGGAGAGCGGAAACGAGGATGATATTCGGAGCATCCGGGCTGACTGGACAAGCATATGTCCCCGTTCTGTACAGTATTATGAAGCTGTTGCGGAGAACTTCCAGAGAGAGAAGCAGAACCTGATATGGGATAACCGGATGATCGAGAATCGACTGGCGGTGGCACAGCAGCTGATGGAGGTTTCCAGAATCATGGAAAATGTGGCAAGTGATCTGTATGATCTGGAGCGGTGCACCCCACAATTCGAGGAAGACCTTCGCAAGAGCCTGAGAAAAAATCATGTGATTCTTCGTCAGGCATGGATGATGGATAAGGTGAAAGGCCGCAGACAGGTTTTTCTCACCATGCGTGCCAGAAGCGGGCAGTGTATTTCAATGACAGAGATTGCTCAGCTTCTTTCAAAATCCTGCGAAAGTTCCATGGTACCTGTAAATGGAAGCCGATGCATTGTAAATGGAGAATACCATACAGTTCATTTTATAGAAGATGTAAGTTACCAGGTTCTTTACGGGGCAGCCAGGCTGACCAGAGAAGAGGAAAAAATTTCCGGAGATAATTATGTGTGCAGACAGGAAGACGGGGGCAGATTTGTAATGTGTCTTTCTGACGGCATGGGTTCAGGGATGGAGGCATGTAAGGAGAGTGAAACAGTTGTAGAGCTTTTAGAGCAGTTTATGGAATCTGGGTTTTCCCAGGAAACAGCTGCAAAAATGGTCAACTCCGCTCTGGTATTAAAAGGCCAGGATGGCATGTTTTCCACAGTAGATATATGTGCAGTGGACCTATATACTGGAATCTGCAATTTTCTGAAGGCAGGGGCGGCATCGACTTTTATAAAAAGAGATCACTGGGTGGAGTCAATCACTTCGGAAAGCCTGGCAGCAGGACTTGTGCAGCAGATTGATTTTGAGACGGCATCCAGAAAGCTTTATCATGGAGATTACCTGATCATGATGACAGATGGAGTGCTGGATGCACTTCCGGACCAGAAAGAGGAAGAAACCATGAAGGAGATCATCATGGATGTCCATGAAGAATCACCGAAGGATTTCGGCAGAGGAATCCTGGAGCGGGTGCTGGGGTACAGTGATTACCATGCAAGAGATGACATGACTGTTCTGGTTGCCGGGGTGTGGAAGAAATAAATAAACATAAAAAGGATAAATGATGAAGAAAGAAGTTCTTGCTTACATAAAGCAAAACAAGATGATTAAAAAGAAAGATATGATTCTGGCAGGTGTATCAGGAGGAAGTGACTCCATGGCAATGCTGCATATTTTAAGAGAATTGCAGGAGGAAGTGGATTTTTCACTGAAGGTTGTTCACGTACATCATGGAATACGTGGACAAGAAGCTGACAGAGACAGCAGATTTGTGGAAAAGATCTGCAAAGAATGGCAGATCCCATGCAGTATCCACTATTATGATGTGCCGAAACTGAGCAGGGAATGGAAACTGGGTGAAGAAGAGACTGGAAGAATTGTCAGAAAAGAAGCCTTTGGCAAAGAAATCTCTTTTTATAGAGAAAAGTGGAAAAAAGAAAATAATCCGGGCAACGATACAGAAGACAGGAAAGTTAAAATCGCACTGGCGCATAATCAAGAAGATCTGGCAGAAACCATGATCCATAATTTATGTCGCGGAACCGGTCTGCGCGGACTTTGCACGATGCGCCCGGTGGCAGGAGAGATCATTCGTCCGGTCTTATGTTTAAGCAGAGGAAAAATTGCCCGGTATTTAGAGCAAGAGAGTATTCCACATATCCAGGACAGCACGAATCTGTCAGATGAATATACCCGAAACAGGATCCGTCATCATATACTTCCTATGCTGGAGCAGGAAATAAATGCGAAAGCAGTGGCACATATGTCTGAAACAGCGGAGAGGATTTCTCAGGCTGAGGAATATCTTACTTGCCAGAGTCTTCAGATATTGGAAGAATTCCATACGGATACAGGATATTATTTTACAGAAAAATTCTTTGTGCAGCCTCAGATTATCCAGACCTATGCATTACAGCAGGCGATGGAAAACCTGGCAGGCAGGCGGAAAGACATATCCGCAGTCCATTATGAGAAGGTTCTTGCACTTTACGAAATGCAGACGGGAAGAAAAATCAGCCTGCCCTATTGTATGGAGGCAAGAAAAGATTATGATGGCGTGAAACTTTATCTTCTGAATAAAGAAGAGAGAAGAAAAAGGAAAACAGAAGAGTGGGAACTTATAGTTCCGGGAAAGGCTATCTGTCCGCTGGGGACCTTTTCAGCAGAAATATTTTTATATGAAGGACAGAAGATTGAAGAAAAAAAGTATACGAAATGGCTGGATTATGATAAAATAAAAAAGAATCCGTGTATTCGAACCAGAAGAACCGGAGATTACATGATCATCAATGCGCAGGGAAACACAAAGAAACTCAATCGCTGTATGATCGATGCGAAAATCCCGGCAGATCAGAGAGAGAAAATTCCTCTGGTCGTGTGTGAGAATGAGGTTCTGTGGATGGTTGGAAGCCGGATGAATGAGAGGTATAAAATTAACCCCCAAACCAGGAAGGTGTTAGTATTAAATTACCAAGGAGGATATCAAAATGAGTGAGAAAATCAAAGTTTTACTCAGCGAAGAGGAAGTTGATTCCCGTATTAAGCAGATCGCAGCAAAAGTCAGCAAGGATTATGCAGGTAAGGAGATTCATTTAATCTGTGTATTAAAAGGCGGTGTATTCTTTACATGTGAACTTGCCAAAAGAATTACTGTACCGGTTTCTCTTGACTTCATGTCCGTATCCAGCTACGGCGACGACACAAAGTCCAGCGGTGTTGTAAAGATCGTCAAAGACCTTGACCAGCCACTGGAAGGCAAAGATGTTCTGATCGTAGAGGATATCATTGACTCAGGAAGAACATTAAGCTATCTTATTGAGATTCTGAAACAGAGAAATCCAAACAGCATCCGTCTCTGTACATTACTGGATAAACCAGAGCGCAGAGTCAAAGATGTCAAAGTTGATTATTGCTGCTTCAATATTCCGGATAAATTCGTAGTAGGATATGGTCTGGACTATGCGCAGAAGTACAGGAATCTTCCATTTATCGGAGTAGTGGAACTGGGGGAAGACTGAAAGGAGATTTAACTAAGTGAACAAACAGCCAAGCAGAATTGGTCTGTATCTGGTGCTGATCATTGCTCTGGTAGCCGGATATTTTTATCTGAATAACCAGGTGGTTTCACAGAGCAGTTACACACAAAAGCAGCTGGAACAGGCTCTTGAAGACAACAAGGTGGTTGATGCAACGATTCAGCAAAACAGAGAAGTTCCTACCGGTGCAGTGATCGTGGATACCACTGATTCCGGTCAGAGAAAGGTCTATGTGACAGATGTCAATGAGGCAATCTCACTGCTGAATAAATACGATATTGATGTTACAACTCAGGATGTGCCTGGAGATAATGTATTTCTGACAACTTTGCTTCCTGTTCTTCTCACAGGGGCACTTGTGATCTTTCTGATCATGATGATGAACCGTCAGATGTCAGCCGGCGGCGGTGGAAATGCCAAGATGATGAATTTTGGAAAGAGCCGCGCGAGAATGTCATCCCCGGATGATAATAAGAAAGTGACATTTGACAAGGTTGCAGGTCTGCAGGAAGAGAAGGAAGATCTGGTGGAAGTGGTAGACTTCCTGAAATCTCCGCAGAAATACACAAAAGTAGGTGCAAGAATTCCAAAAGGAGTGCTGCTTGTAGGCCCTCCCGGAACAGGTAAAACACTTCTGGCAAAAGCGGTAGCCGGAGAAGCCGGAGTTCCGTTCTTCTCCATTTCCGGTTCAGACTTTGTGGAAATGTTTGTAGGTGTTGGTGCATCACGTGTGCGTGACCTTTTTGAAGAAGGTAAACGCCATGCACCGTGTATTATTTTTATTGATGAGATCGACGCAGTCGCAAGACAGCGTGGAACCGGTATGGGCGGCGGCCATGATGAGAGAGAGCAGACATTGAACCAGCTTCTCGTAGAGATGGATGGTTTTGGCGTAAATGAAGGAATCATTGTAATGGCAGCGACTAACCGTGTGGATATCTTAGATCCTGCTATTCTGCGTCCGGGACGTTTTGACCGTAAGGTTGCAGTAGGACGTCCGGATGTGAAGGGACGAGAGGAGATTCTTCGCGTTCATGCCAAGGATAAGCCTCTTGGAGAGGATGTAGATCTGGCTCAGATTGCGAGAACAACAGCCGGATTTACAGGTGCTGATCTGGAGAATCTTCTGAATGAAGCTGCTATCGAAGCGGCGAGACAGGGAAGAGGATTTATCCTTCAGTCAGATATTAAGGGAGCTTTTATCAAAGTCGGTATCGGTGCAGAGAAGAAGAGTAAAGTAATCTCTGAGAAAGAGAAGAGAATTACAGCTTACCATGAATCCGGACATGCGATTCTTTTCCATGTACTTCCGGACATGGATCCTGTTTATACGATTTCCATTATCCCGACAGGAATGGGTGCAGCCGGTTATACCATGCCGCTTCCTGATAATGATGAGATGTTTAATACCAAAGGACAGATGCTGCAGGATATCACGACTCTGTTAGGTGGACGTGTGGCAGAAGAGATTATCTTTGGGGATATTACGACGGGTGCATCCAACGATATCAAACGTGCGACAGCTACTGCGAAAAGCATGGTAATGAAATATGGTATGTCTGACAGACTAGGTCTGATCTCTTATGGTGATGACGATGATGAAGTATTTATCGGAAGAGACCTGGCTCATACCAGAAGTTACAGTGAAGACGTAGCCAAGGCAATTGACGAAGAAATCCGCCGTATTATCGGTGAATGTCACGACCAGGCGAAGAAGATTATTCTGGAGCATGAGGACGTTCTTCACAAGTGTGCAAAGCTTCTTCTCGAGAAGGAAAAGGTGCACAGAGACGAATTTGAAGCACTTTTTACAACAGAAGAAAACGAAACAGAAAATAGCAATATATAATATATACAAAAAAGTGTGCCGAATTTTGTGAAGTTTGTGCACACTTTTTCCTTGCCTCATGCTATTATATAAATCGTAAAAACCCCCCAATACATTATATAGTTTTTGCTACACCCCATAAGAAGAAATACCTTCTCCAAAAAAGCCAGCTTATCCCGCTGGCTTTTTTACTGCCTTAAAAATACGCTGATCAGCAGATATCCCAGGAAAAGACGATATTGTCTTTTCCTGATTTTTTTACCATATACATGGCACTGTCTGCTAATTCCTGAAATAATCTTTTTCATACGATGTCTTCACTTTCGGAAACAGGTTTTTGTACCGAAAATAATAATTAATTATAGCTGCATTATATCGGATTTGTGAAAATATCACAAGGATAAACTGCGAAAAATATAAAAACATGTGGATTTTCATGGAATATCGGAGAGAAAAAATGTATAATCAAAGAAATGAATGAAGATATACTTGTGCAGAATCACTGAATAGATAAGTATTTTTGGGAAAAACAGATGGTTGTCAGATGGTTTATTTTAGGATAAAATAATAAAATGATAAATGACAGAGAGGACTGGACGGAAATGGAACATGAAAATGCAGATATAAAAAAAAGAATGCAGTACATCCTGAATATGCGTCCTGTGTTTAATAAAGAGGCGCTTTTCAGTGACGGAACAGAATATTACAGAACACCTGCAGAACCAAAGGCAGGAGATACAGTAACGATCAAATTCCGTACCCAGAGAAATAATGTAGATTCTGTATATCTGGTAAGCCAGGAGCAGCGTGTGCAGATGGAGATTTGCGAGACAGAGAACGGATTCGATTATTATTCTGCCCAGGTAACCATTGGAGAAGACATCTTCCGTTATTATTTTGAGATACAGTATGGCTGGGTAACCTGCTATTATAATAACATTGGAATCAGTACGAAGCATGAAGGCAGAATGGATTTCGAGATCTATCCGGGATTTGATACACCGAAGTGGGCAAAAGGTGCGGTTATGTACCAGATTTATGTAGACCGCTTCCTAAACGGAGACCCTACCAATGATGTTGTAACCGGAGAATATCATTATATTGGAGATAAGAGTGTACAGGTAGAACAGTGGAATAAGATTCCGGCAGTGATGGGTGTGCGTGAATTTTACGGCGGTGACCTGCAGGGAATTATGAATAAACTTGATTATCTGCAGGATCTGGGTGTTGAGGTTATTTACCTGAACCCAATCTTTGTCTCTCCAAGTAATCATAAATATGACTGCCAGGATTATGACTATGTAGATCCTCATTACGGCAGGATTGTAGAAGACTGTGATGAAGGAATCCTTATCGGAGATGACAGTGATAATTCCCATGCATGGAAATATATTAAGCGTGTAACCGACAAGAAGAATCTGGAAGCCAGCAATGAGCTGTTTGCCAAGCTGACAGCAGAGATTCACAGAAGAGGAATGAAGATTATCCTGGATGGTGTATTTAACCATTGTGGTTCCTTCAATAAGTGGCTGGACAGAGAGCGTATTTACGAGAATCAGGAAGGATATCCGAAAGGAGCTTATATCTCAGCAGACAGTCCGTACCGTAACTTCTTTTCTTTTAATGATCAGAATGCCTGGCCGTATAATACCACATATGATGGCTGGTGGGCACATGATACGCTGCCTAAGTTAAATTATGAAGGTTCCAGGGAATTGTATGATTACATCCTGTGTATTGGACAGAAATGGGTATCAGCACCTTACAATGTAGATGGATGGAGACTGGATGTGGCAGCAGATTTAGGACACAGTAATGACTTCAACCATCAGTTCTGGAAAGATTTCCGAAAAGCAGTGAAGGCTGCAAATCCAAATGCGATTATTCTGGCTGAACATTATGGAAATCCGGAAGGATGGCTGCAGGGTGATGAATGGGATACAGTCATGAACTATGATGCGTTTATGGAACCGCTGACATGGTTTCTGACAGGTATGGAGAAACATAGTGATGAATATCGTGAGGATCTGCTTGGAAACAGTGAGGCATTTATCGGAGCCATGAAAACTCATATGAGATCCCTTCATATGTCAGCTCTTCAGACTGCGATGAACGAGTTATCAAACCATGACCATTCCAGATTCCTGACCAGAACGAATCACAAAGTCGGACGAATTTCTTATGCAGGCGCAGAAGCTGCATCAGAGGGTGTAAATCCGGCAGTTATGCGTGAAGCGGTTGCCATCCAGATGACATGGCCGGGTGCACCGACAGTATATTATGGAGATGAAGCAGGACTTTGCGGATTTACAGATCCGGATAACAGACGTACGTATCCATGGGGACGTGAGGATTATCAGATGATTGATTTCCACAGAGTGATGATCCGTATCCATAAGAACTATGAAGTATTAAAGACAGGTTCGCTGGGATTCCTCTGGAATGATTATCAGGGACTCTGCTATGCAAGATTTTCAAGAAAAGAGCAGATGATCGTGATCATAAATAACCAGGCCGAGAGTCGCGACGTGGAAATTCAGTTATGGCAGGCAGGCATCAGTCGTCTTGCAGATACGAAGCTTAAGCGGATTGTTGTGACATCCGCAGAAGGATTCACGGAGGAGCCGGAAGAATATACAGCCACCGCCGGAATATTAAAGATTACTATGCCGGCATTTGGCACGATGGTATTGCATCATAAGAATTAATAGAAAAAACAGTGAAGATATAGAATAGCAGCAAAGGCAGTTTCTTTTTTGATAAGAGACTGCCTTTGCTGCTGTTATTGTTCCTTCTGTTTTCAATAGTATCTTTGTTACTGTTCACACACCTCGCGGGATAGTAGACTGCTGAATAGTTACAAATAAATACAAAAAAGGTTCAGACAATTGTCTGAACCTTAGTGGATGGAGAAGGATTCGAACCTTCGAAAGCGTTGCTAACAGATTTACAGTCTGCCCCCTTTGGCCACTCGGGAATCCATCCTTGAACCGAAATTTATTATATATGAAACAGACAAAGAATGCAAGAACTTTTTTTACAAAAATAAAAATTATATCCGTCTAATTTTGTTTGTCATTTTTTTAGCAAAATGGTAGACGAAAAAGCAGAAATCTGGTAAGATAACCATATCTGGATATAGATTTACTTCCATATCAAAGATTGATTAGAGTGACTGGGAAAGAACAACAGTTACTACAGATTAGGAGGAATTTATCATGTTAGTAAGCGCAACAGAAATGCTGAAAAAAGCAAAAGCTGGTCATTATGCAGTTGGACAGTTCAACATCAACAACCTTGAGTGGACAAAGGCTATCCTTTTAACAGCTCAGGAACTGAACTCTCCTGTAATCCTTGGTGTATCCGAAGGTGCTGGTAAATATATGACAGGTTATAAAACAGTTGTTGGTATGGTTAACGGAATGATGGAAGAACTGAACATCACAGTTCCTGTAGCTCTTCACCTTGACCACGGCAGCTATGAAGGATGCTTAAAATGCGTTGAAGCAGGATTCTCATCCATCATGTTCGACGGATCTCATTATCCGATCGAAGAGAACGTTGCAAAAACTAAAGAACTTGTTAAGATCGTTGCTGACCATGGAATGTCTCTGGAAGCAGAAGTTGGTTCCATCGGTGGTGAAGAAGACGGTGTTGTAGGAATGGGCGAATGCGCAGATCCTCAGGAATGCAAGATGATCGCAGACCTTGGCATTGACTTCCTTGCAGCTGGTATCGGTAACATCCACGGAAAATATCCGGCTAACTGGAAAGGATTAAGCTTTGAGACTCTGGATGCAATCCAGAAACTGACAGGAGAGATGCCTCTGGTACTTCACGGTGGCACAGGTATCCCGGCAGATATGATCAAGAAAGCTATCGACCTTGGTGTATCCAAGATCAATGTAAACACAGAATGCCAGCTTTCTTTCGCAGCAGCTACACGTAAATACATCGAAGAAGGAAAAGATCAGCAGGGTAAAGGATACGATCCTCGTAAACTTCTTGCACCTGGCTTCGAAGCAATCAAAGCTACTGTTAAAGAGAAAATGGAATTATTCGGATCAGTAGACAAAGCCTGAGACATAAAGGCATAAAGAGAGAACAGACTCTGACAGGATTGACCTGACGGGGTCTGTTTTTTTCTTCTTTTTATGACATAAAAAATGTATATATAAAAAAATCAATATCTGAAAAATTTATCATGTTTCTTGATTTTTTATCATGGCGAAATCCTGCTGAAAAATTTACAATATACTCAAGTTAAGAAACAGAAAACGTCATAGGAAAAGGAGAGAAAACGATTATGAAGATGAAGAAAGTAACAGCAATGGGAATGGCAGTACTTATGGCAGCAACTATGATCCCGGCAGTACCGGCAATGGCTGATGACGCTGGAAAGGTTTATTACTTAAACTTCAAACCAGAGCAGGATGAAGACTGGCAGAACCTGGCAAAAGAATACACAGAGGAAACTGGTACAGAGGTAACTGTTGTTACAGCAGCTTCCGGACAGTATGAGACAACACTTCAGTCAGAAATGGCAAAGAGTGATGCTCCTACCTTATTCCAGGTAAACGGACCGGTTGGCTTGAAAAACTGGAAAGATTACTGCTATGACCTGAAAGATTCCGATATTTACTCACAGCTGACATCTGATTCCTACAGCTTAAAGGATGGAGATGCAGTGGACGGAATCGCATATGTAATCGAATCCTATGGTCTGATCGTAAATAAGACCTTACTTGAAAAAGCAGGATATACTCTGGACGATATTAAATCCTTTGATGATTTAAAGAAAGTTGCTGATGATATCCAGAGCAAAAAAGATGATCTGGGAATTAAGGGAGCATTTACTTCCGCAGGTATGGACGGATCCTCTGACTGGAGATTTAAAACACATCTTGCAAACCTTCCAATCTACTATGAGTACAAAGAAGACGGAGTCGATGATACAGATGCGATCAAAGGTACATACCTTGATAACTACAAGAATGTATTTGATCTTTACATTACAGATTCTACCTGTGACGGTTCTGAGCTTTCTGCAAAAACTGCAGATGACTCCAGAAATGAATTTGTAAATAGTGAAGCAGTATTCTATCAGAATGGTTCCTGGGAATATAGTGAACTTGCTAAAACATTCAAAGATGATGAGCTGGCTATGATCCCGATTTACTTTGGTGTAGATGATGCAAACGAAGGTCTTGCAACTGGTACAGAGAATTACTGGTGTGTAAATAAGAATGCATCTGAAGCTGATGTAAAAGCAACACTTGATTTCATGAACTGGTGTGTAACCTCTGAAGCAGGAACAAAATCCATGGCTGAAGATATGGGATTCACAATTCCTTTCAAAACAGCAGAGGCACCAAGCAACGTATTTGTAAAACAGGATGCAGAGTATACAGAAGCTGGTCTGACACCTGTATCATGGAACTTCACAACAATGCCATCTGAAGAGTGGAAAAACTCTCTTGGATCTGCTCTTACAGCATATGCAGCAGGATCAGGTTCCTGGGATGATGTTAAGAGCGCGTTTGTTGACAACTGGGCAACAGAGAAGGCACTTTCTGAATAATGAATTAAAAAATAAGGGAGGCAGAGATTCCTGTCTCCCTTTTATAGATTCTAAGCAGAGAATGGGAAGAAGAGGAGAGATTTACCATGGTAGGAAAAACAATCAAAAAGTGGTGGCCAATTTTCGTCCTGCCTACACTGGCTGCATTTATAATTGGATTTTTGTGGCCGTTTATCTGGGGAATTTACCTTTCATTTTGTAAATTTACCACAGTGCAGGATGTTACTTTTGTAGGATTTTCAAACTATCAGAAAATATTACTTGACAATACTTTCAGCCATGCGTTCTGGCTGACTGTAGCATTTGCCTTTATATCCAGTATTCTGATCAATGTTCTGGCATTTGCCATTGCACTGGCGCTGACAAAGGGATTCAAGGGCACCAATGCATTCAGAACTGTATTCTTTATGCCAAACCTGATCGGTGGTATTGTTCTTGGATACATCTGGCAGACCTTATTAAATGGTCTGTTATCCAAATGGGGACAACCGCTGCTGGCTTTGTCTGCAAAGAACGGATTTATCGGTATGCTGATCCTTCTGTGCTGGCAGCAGATCGGATATATGATGATCATTTATGTGGCAGGTCTGAATAATGTTTCACCTGATCTTATCGAAGCGGCACAGATTGACGGAGCTACATCCAGACAGATTCTGTTCAAGATTAAAATACCGATGATCATGCCGTCTGTTACAATCTGTACCTTCCTTACACTGACAAATGGATTTAAAATGTTCGACCAGAACCTTTCTCTTACAGGTGGAGATCCTGCCAAGCAGTCTCAGCTCCTTGCCTTGAATATCTATGATACATTCTATGCACGAAGCGGACCACAGTGGAAGGGAATCGGTCAGGCAAAAGCGGTAGTATTCTTTATTCTGGTTGTAGCCATTGCCCTGATTCAGCTTAAAGCAACATCATCTAAGGAGGTACAACAGTAATGGAAAACAATAAAAAGAAAAGTATTATTCCTATAATTATATTAACCATACTGTCCCTTCTCTGGATTTATCCTATTATACTGATCCTTTTAAACTCTTTAAAAAAGGAATCAGCCATTACAACTACAGGAGTATTTGAACTTCCTCTGGGTGAAATATGGAATGGAGTTACAAACTATGTAGCCAGCGTAACACAGATGGATTTCCTGAAATCTTTCTGGTACAGCCTTGTGATCTCAGTTATGTCAGTAGTACTGATCCTGCTGTGCTGCTCTATGTGTGCATGGTATATTGTCCGTGTAAATGGAGCGCTTTCCAAGATTTTATACTATCTGTTCGTATTTAGTATGGTAGTTCCTTTCCAGATGGTTATGTTCACTCTGGCAAAGACGGCAGATACACTGAAACTGAACACTCCTTATAATATCTGTATTATTTATCTGGGATTTGGTGCAGGACTGGCAGTATTTATGTTCACCGGTTTTGTAAAGGGAATCCCACTGGAAATTGAAGAGGCTGCCCTGATCGATGGATGTAATCCGTTACAGGTATTTTTCAAGATCCTGATTCCAATCCTGAAGCCTACCATTATCTCCACTGCAATCCTTCAGCTGATGTGGGTATGGAATGACTATCTTCTGCCGACCCTGGTACTGGATATTAAGAAATACCGTACCATTCCTATGGCAGTACAGTACTTCCGCGGAAGCTTCGGTCATGTACAGATGGGACCGATGATGGCAAGTATTATGATCGATATTATCCCGATCGTTATTGTTTACCTGGTATGCCAGAAATATATTATTGAGGGTGTTGTTGCAGGCGCTGTAAAGGGATGATAAAATAGAGTTATCAGCAGGATAAAGATAGTTCCGTTGCCGGGCTATCTTTATTTGCTTTTCGATATATCCGGGGTGGATTATCGGAGTACAGTAAAAATAAGGCGGGGGACGCATATGTATAATGTATTAATTGTTGATGATGAGAAGATAGAGAGAGAGGGAATCAGATTTCTTCTTTCCAGAGAAGAAGGGGACTTTCATATTTTAGAAGCATCCAATGGGAAACAGGCATTGAATGTGCTGCGCAGTGAAAATATTGATCTGCTTCTCACAGATATAAAAATGCCGCACATGGACGGGCTGGAACTTTCGAAGCGTGCAAAGGAAGAAAATGAGGAACTGCAGATCGTGATATTCAGTGGTTATAATGATTTTACTTTTGCACAGGAAGCTATCCGGTATGGAGTAAAGGAATATGTACTGAAACCGGTAGATCCGGATATTTTTCATGAAACTATCGGCAAAATAAAACAGGAAATTGAAAAAAATAAAAATAACAAAATCCGCAGTCAGAAAGAACAGGATTTCCTACAGCAGTATTTTCTGCAGAATTACATTTATGCAGGAAAAGAAGAAATTCTGGAGAAAGCCAGGGATATGGTGGACCTGGAGAAATGGAATCAGTGGCACTGTGGGATTCTGATAGAATCTTCACAGGCATTTTTTGATACAGCAGATGATGATCTGGTAGAGAATCTTCAGAAGGAACTGCGCAGAGTATTTTTTTATCTGAATCTGAATGGCAGGCAGTCATTGCTTCTGTTTAATGATGTGTACTGTGACTATGTGCTGGTGGCAAATCATCTTTATTCTATTATGAAACGTCAGTATCAGGGGAGTTTTCATCTGGCTGTCAGCAGAAAGTTTGAAGGGTGTGAAGCTCTGCCGGAAATCCTGGCAGAACTGGAACAGCAGATGGAGGAGCGTTTCTATCATCCTGAAAATCATGTATTTACCAATGAAGAAGAGGAATTCCGTCATGTAGACAGGTCTGCGCAGGATTCACAGCTGATGCAGAGGATTTCCGAAGATATCAGCCGCAGGGATCTGGAGCAACTGATGATCCATTTTAAATGTCTGGCTGATAAATATAAAGAAAGTACACAGTTTTCAGCCATGTATATAAAATTTGTGTTTTCCAATGTGATCCAGGCACTTTTCGAGGAAACACAGTTTTCAGAGGAAAGGCGTCTGGATAAAGAAATCGATCGTCTGTATAACTGCACTGATATTTCTCAGATCCTTAAGGTTACAGAGGAAAATATTAAGGAGTACGGAGCTTTTCTGGAGAGGTCTATGAGTGAATCCAGAAATGAAGTGGCATCAGTGAAGAATTATATTTACCAGCATTATGCAGAAGATCTGAGTCTGGAGATGCTGGCGGAGAAGGTATACCTTTCTTCAGGATATCTAAGCTTTATTTTTAAGAAAGAGACAGGGATGAACCTGAATCGTTTTATCAGGGTGTTCCGTATGGAAAAAGCCAAGGAACTTCTGTGTGGTACAAATATGAAGGTAGCGCAGGTCAGCGAAGAGGTAGGCTTTTCCAATGTATCTTATTTCTGTCGTAGTTTCAGGGAATATTATGGCAGCAGTCCTGAATCCTACAGGAAAGGAACAGGTGAAGATGAAGAACATCCGAAAGAAATTTAGGGATATGAAGTACCGTCATAAGCTGACGATCCTCCTTGTGATCGCAAGCCTGGTTCCTATGACGGTACTTGCTTTATACAGCCATATCAGCATGAGCCGTCTGGTACGGCACAATGAACTGGAGGATACATCCTCCATTCTGGAACAGACCAGGGAGAGCATTGACAGCCAGATAGAGATTTTTACCAGCCTGCTCAACTATCTTACGTACTCACCGGACATTGAAGAGGTGATTAATGAGAAAAGTATGGATAATTATATGGCATATGAGAAATATACCTATATTGTGGATCCTCTTCTGACTGTGCCGAAGTCATATCATGATGCTATTGAACAGATTCAGCTTTTTGCACAGAGTATTAAGGTTCGCCATGAATATACACTGGTGCCTTTAAGCGAGATGAAGCAGGAATGGTGGTGTGATTCTCTCACTGATGATGTGCAGGTGCAGTGGATGGTGAATACCGAAAAGCCGGAAATCGTGGCAGTCAGACAACTTTACAACGGAAAGGAACTGGAGGCTGTTTTATGCATTACTCTGGATTACAATAAGATCTTTAAACCACTGAATAATGTGATCGTAGAGGAATCCGGAGGAATGGTTCTGGACAAATCAGGAAATATTTTGTACCGCAGAGAGGAAATACAGGAGAATGATCTGGCAGATAAGACAGATTCTCAGGAAGTGCTGGAAGCCGTGCAGAAGAATTATGTATCTGTAAGCAGCATCAGCAGGGATACAGGATGGGAATTTTATCTGTACAAGACCAGAAAATCCATTGAACAGTCAGTATATCAGATGTTGCTGACAGAGATACCTCTGATCATAGGATGTGTACTGATCATTTTTATCCTGGGACTGGTTTTTTCCAGATTGTTTACCAGGAAGATTGAACAGCTTACAAGAAATATGGATCAGGTGAACCATGGCATCAGGGAAGTTACAGTTTACAGTGATTCGGAAGACGAGGTGGGACTTCTGATCCGCAGCTTCCGAAGGATGATGGGGGAAATCGACAGGCTGATCAGTGAAGTATATGAGAATAAGATTGCACTGAAGGAATTTGAACTGAAGGCTCTGACTGCACAGATCAATCCTCATTTCCTGTATAATTCTTTATCTATTATCAACTGGATGGCTATTAGAAGTGATCAGAAAGAGATTAGTAAAGTTACATTGGACTTATCTACGTTTTATCGTACAGCGTTGAGCAAAGGGGAAGATATGGTCACAGTGGAGAATTGTATCCGCAATATCCAGGCCTATCTGTCTATACAGCTTGTTATGCATGATAATGATTTTCAGATCGAATGGAACATTGATCCACAGGTGAAAACAGAAAAAGTACCGAAACTGATTCTGCAGCCGGTGGTGGAAAATGCTCTGGAACATGGTCTGGATGTGAAGGAAGAAGGGGAAAAAATCCTGAAACTTTCTTTTCTGGATAATGGCAGTGATGTGCTCCTGCGAGTGGAGGACAATGGACTTGGCATGGAGCAGGAGGTGGCACAGCGGCTGATCATGTATCAGGCAGAAGGTTATGGCCTGAAAAATGTCAATGACCGTATTTGCCTGTTGTATGGAAAGGATTATACTATCCGCATTTTGAGTAAAGTGGGCGAAGGTACCAGGGTAGAGATGAGGATCCCGAAAGGAGAAATATCATGAGAGCAGAGAAAAGCGGCAAAAACAACAGATATAAGATGATATTTCTGGTGAGTATCATGGCTGGGCTGATCGTAACAGCAGGATGTAGTAAAACATCTGAAGATAAAGTGAAGGGATCAAAGACACAAAGCAGGATGACACAGGAAGATTCTGAGCAGTGGGAGAAGGCGCAGACAACACCTTATGACAGATATCCGGAAACAGTGACCTATACTCTGGCACAGATGAGTGGGGCAAATAATTCAAATATGCCTCAGGGTGCTACTTATGAGGATAATGCTTATACCAGATATCTGAAAGAGATGCTGAATATTCAGAATGAGAATACTTATATGGAAAGTGAGGACAGATATAATGAATTTGTAAATGTGCTCATCAAGGACAGGACCCTGCCTGATGTGATGGTGATTTCTGACAAAAATACGCTGGATGAAATGGTGGAAAACGATCTTGTGGAAGATCTGACGGATGTGTATAACTGCTGTACTTCTGATAAGATCAAGGAAATGTATGACAGCTATGGAGCTGAACTTCTGGATTCTGTACGCTATGACGGAAGGCTGATGGCAATGCCGGAGACTGTTATCGATCATGGCCCGTGTCTGCTGTGGCTCAGAAAAGACTGGATGGAACAGCTGGGGCTTGAAGAGCCGGAATCTCTGGAAGATGCATTTAATATAATAGAGGAATTTCAGAAAAACCGTATGGGAGCAGAAGATGGGGAAAATCCTATTGGTCTGGTATGTGATACTTCTCTGGTGGGGACTACCAGCAGCAGCTATTCAGTAGATCCTGTTTTTCAGGAATTTGGGGCTAATCCTCAGAGATGGCAGAGAAGTGAGGATGGAAGGATTGTTTACGGTTCACTGACAGAAGAGACAAAAGACGCACTGCAATATCTGAATAAGCTGTATGAACGTGGAATCCTGGATCAGAACTTTGCACTCCGGGCTTCTAATAATCTCAGGGATCTGGTGGTTAACGGAAAATGTGGAGCGTTTTTCGGACTTTGGTGGACCCCTAACAATCCTTTGATGGAAGAACATGAGAAGAATCCGGAATCAGACTGGGAACCTTATTATTTTCCGGCAGATATGAAGACTGCATCGGAAACCTATGCCTCATTTCGTGATAATAAATATGTGGTAGTCAGGAAAGGATATGAACATCCGGAAATAGTGATGAAAATACTCAGTGTACTGTTTGACTATACCAGGTATGAAGCAGATGATGCAGAGGAAGTCAACAGTTATTTTGCCCTGAATGTAGATCCTACAGCAAGACCACTGGTGATCAATGTAGATTATAATGAGGCTACTTATAAGGTAACGGAGGATATGCAGAAAGTTATTGCAGGGAAAATGCGGGAGGAGGAACTGAGTGCCATTGAGAAATCTTATTATTCAGCCTGTATGAATTATCTGAAAGGTAAAAATGTTACAGGGGAGGACTGGGCTGCTTACAAGTCAAGGATTTCAGCAGTAGGAGTACTGGTGGAGGCCCACTATCAGCCACCGGGTAAAATTTACCTGGAAACTTCGGATCTTGAGGTGACACAGATGCTTCAGACTCTTGAAAGAGATGCATTTATCCAGATTATTATGGGACGGCAGCCATTATCCTATTTCGATGAATTTGTGCAGGAGTGGTATGCCCAGGGAGGAACTCAGCTTTTGCAGAATATCCGAGATAACTGCGATGAATAGAAAACGAGAAACGAAAGTATGAGTTACAGATACTTTCGTTTCTTTTTATATAATAAGCATTGGATAAAATGAAAATATGTAACTGTTCAGTATCTTTACAACAGTTGATGAAGAGTTACAAAAATATAACAAAAGCAGGGGAAGAAACTATGACGAAAAAGACGATCACAAAAAGGACATGGAAATTGCTTCTGGGAATCTGCATTGCGGCAGTATTGTCTATAGGAATTGGTTTATTTGCCTATATACATATGATCGATACCAAAACTCTGGGACGGAAGATTTCCATATATGGTTTGGATGTGTCAAAGCTTACAGCAGAGAAAGCACAGCAGAAGATAAATGAGGCATTTCATAACAAAAACATAATATTCCATGAAGATGGAGAGGATGTTTACAGTGTTTCTATGGCTCAGCTTGGATACAGCCTGGAGCAGGACAGTCTGAGAAATGAGTTGGAAACACTGCAGCAGGAGAGGAGTCAGGATTTCAGGCTCTTTGCATCTGAGAAAGATTATACAATTGATTATCAGATCATTAAGAATGAAAATCAGGAAAAGACAGCTCTGGCAGCAGAGAACTTCGATAATAAAGAAAGAACAGAATCAGCGGATGCCCATATTAGATACAGTAAAAAGAAGAAAAAATATATTCTGGTTAAACAGGTTCAGGGAAATCAGATTGATGAAAACAGGCTGCTTAACTATGTGGAGGAAACTCTGGAGAAAAATTTTAAGACTAAACTGCTTGCATCTGATGTGAAAATCAATCTGGGTGAAGAAGTTTACCGCCAGCCGGATATTGAAGAATCTGGTGAAATGAAACAGAAGGTAAAGAAATTAAATAGTCTGCTGAAAAAATACCGCAGTACAACAGTTACTTATCTGTTTGGTGAGGAAACACAGGTGCTGGAATCAGATACGATCAGTTCCTGGCTGCAAATCAAAAACAGTGGTATCAGCCTTGATAAGGATGCGGTGGCAGACTACATATCGAATATGGCGAACAAATATAATACGATTTATGTTCCACGTGCCTTTCATACATCGCTGGGAATAGATGTGACAGTTTCTGATAATGAATATGGATACAGGATCGATCAGGATGCAGAGCTGACACAGCTTCTTGAAGATCTTAAAAGTGGTGAAAATATATCCAGAGAGCCGGTGTACAGCAGCAGTGGCATGAAGAGAAACGGAACAGATGATCTGGCAGGCAGTTATATAGAAGTCAGTCTTGATTCACAGCATTTATGGCTGTATAAAGACGGTGCACTGGTTACAGAAACAGATATTGTCAGCGGCGCGCCGACAGCAGAACGTGAGACATACAGAGGTGCATGGCCAATAGCATATAAAGCAAGCCCGTTTACGTTAAGTAGTGATGAATATGGATATGCAGTGAACGTGAAATACTGGATGCCATTTGTTTATGGGCAGGGACTTCATGATGCATCCTGGCAGTCTGCATTTGGAGGAAACAGATATAAGACAGGAAATGGAAGTCATGGATGTATCAATCTGCCGGAAGATCAGGCAGCATTGATATATAATACGATAGATGGAGGATATCCTATTATTATTTATTAAAGATATATAGGATGGATTTCGTCTGTCTGATCAAAGAGAAAGAATAGAGGAGGTACAAACATGGAATTTCAGAATCTGATTGAAAAGAGGCGGAGTGTTCGTAAATACGCAGAGGGGAATACTGTGACTAAGGATGAAATTCTGAGTATGATAAAAGCTGCTCAGGAGGCGCCTTCATGGAAGAATTCTCAGACAGGACGTTATTACTGTATTATGGATACGAAGGATGTGGATCAGTTCAGACGGGAATGTCTGTCGGAAATGAATGCAGGTAAATGTGAGAATGCAGTATTGCTGGTCAGTACTTTCGTACATAACAGAGCTGGTTTTCAAAAAGATGGAACTGCGGATAATGAACTTGGAAATGGATGGGGATGCTATGATCTCGGGCTGCAGAATGAGAACTTGATATTAAAGGCAGAAGAACTGGGATATGGAACTCTTATTATGGGGATCAGGGATGCGGATAAGATCAGAGAATTTTGTTCTGTTCCGGAAACGGAGACAGTTGTTGCGGTAATTGCGGTCGGAGTTCCGGGGGAAGAGCCTGGACGACCAAAGAGGAAGGATACAGAAGAGATAGTGAAGTTTTTGTAAGATCAGCTGAAGTGGACGCAAGCTCAAATCATTCTCTTCGGCTCGGTTTCGGGTCTTAAGAAAAGCTAAGCCCCGGAAAATCAGCTAAAAGC
>OGUJ01000114.1_pt1 | contig 69497 bp, 49 predicted proteins | sample 1573661 | NCBI WGS metagenome assembly OGUJ01 (sample SAMEA2581933, study PRJEB24529) | metagenome | biome: Human gut stool | place: China | collected 2011
CCATAACAATCCCTCAGTCGCTCTTTAAGAGTAAATTGTCATTCTTCCAATTTACAAGCGACAGCTCCCTTTACACAAGGGAGCCTTATTTGCTGAAATTTAACACTTTACATTTATCACTACAAACCCTAATTTATAAAACTAATTTATATTGAAAACAAATATAAAAGCGAAAAAGGGAATGGTACTAACCATTCCCTTAAATTTATGTTTATTGATTGATGAACAAATTAAATATGTCACTCAGTAATATATCACTTGGTAAATGCATCACTAAGTATATTTACTAAATAATATAACGCTTACCACATCACTAAAAACAGTTATTAAAAATTACTTTTCAAACTGAATTCTTTCTTCAATATATGGTACAAGTTCTTCAACCTTTAGTTCGATTTGTTCCATAGTATCTCTGTCACGAAGAGTAACAATGTTTTCTTCAACTGTCTTTTCGTCAACACTAATCTGCCATGGTGTACCGATAGCATCAGCTCTTCTGTATCTCTTACCGATTGAACCTGATTCATCATAGCTTGTCATAAAGTGCTTTTTGCACATTGCAAGAATTTCCTTAGCCTTTTCACTATGGAACTTTTTCTTAATAGGACAGATGTTTAGTTTAATTGGAGCAAGTGCAGGAGAAATCTTTAGTAGTTCTCTTGTGTCACCATTTTCAAGTTCTTCAACTCTATATGCTTCAAATAGAACTGCAAGAGTAATTCTGTCAAGACCATATGTTGATTCAATAATGTATGGTGTGAACTTTTCACCTGTTGTCTGGTTACAGTATTCCTGCTTCTTACCACTGAATTCAGCATGTCTTGAAAGGTCAAAGTCAGTTCTGTTATGAGTACCGTTGATTTCACCCCAACCAAATGGGAATAGATATTCAATATCACAAGCTGCCTTTGCATAATGAGCTAACTTTTCATGGTCGTGGTGACGAAGCTTTTCACTTGGAAGACCTAGCATATTGAAGAATTCAATACCATAGTTCTTGAAGTATTCATAAATATCTTCATCATCACCATGCTTACAGAATGTCTGGAATTCCATCTGTTCAAATTCAATTGTTCTGAATGTGAAGTTACCAGGTGTAATTTCGTTTCTGAAAGCCTTACCAATCTGACCGATTGAGAAAGGTAGCTTTGTTCTTGTTGTTCTTAGTACATTTAGGAAGTTTACATATTCACCCTGTGCATTTTCAGGTCTTAGATAAACAGTGTTAGCAGAGTCATTTGTAACACCTCTCTGAGTAGCGAACATTAGGTTAAACTGACGAATATCAGTAAAGTTAGACTTACCACAATTTGGACAAGGAACATTATGTTCTTTGATGTAGTTCATCATTTCTTCCTGAGTCATACCATCAGCATGAGCATTTTCGTCAAAATCATCAATTAGGTTATCTGCTCTGTGACGAGTCTTACATTCTTTACAGTCAACCAGTGGGTCAGAGAAACTCTGAACATGACCACTTGCTTCCCATACTCTAGGGTTCATAAGAATGTCAGCATCAACTTCATATGCGTTATCTCTCTTCTGAATGAAGAAATATCTCCAAGCATCTTTGATAGTATTCTTTAGTCTTGAACCTAGTGGGCCGTAGTCCCATGTGTTTGCAAGACCACCGTAAATTTCACTGCCCTGAAAAATAAAGCCGTAATTATTACAGTAATCTACCAAATCTTTCATTTCAATCTTTTTAGCTTTGTTATCCATTTTGTGCCTCCATATTATAGTTAAAGACTTACCCTTTAATACTACTATTTAACTAGAATTATGTCAAGATTTTTAGAAGTATATTAGTTACAAATTTCTTATTTTTCTTTGTAAAACTCTTTTGACATATAAATAATGTGGTGTATAATGTAAGTAAAATAATATATAGAAGGTGGATATTATGTATAAACTAGTTGTTTTTGATTTAGACGGAACTTTAGCAAATACGCTTGAGGATCTTGCAAACGCTACTAACTACGGACTTGAAAAAGCAGGACTTAAGACTTATCCTGTTGAAGATTACAAACAAATGGTAGGTAGTGGTATTGTAAACCTAGTAAAGAGAGCAATGTCACCTGAAACTGATGAAAAGATTTTTGACATTGTAAAGGGTGGCTTTGACTATTATTACAATGCTCATTCAATAGACAAAACAACACCATATGAGGGTACAAAAAAGCTACTTAACGACCTTGAAGAAAAGGGCATTAAGACTGCTGTACTTTCCAATAAGCCTGATGAATTTGTTGCAAAGATTTTGGCAAAGATTTTCCCTAATCACAAATTTGCTTTTGCTTGGGGCAAAAAGCCTGAATTTGATATTAAGCCTAGTCCTGATGCACTATATGCAATGCTAAAAGAACTTAATATTAAAAAAGAAGAATGTATTTATGTTGGTGACAGTAATGTTGACTGTTATACTGCACAGAATGCCGGTGTAAAGTGTTGTGGTGTTAGCTGGGGATTTAGAGGCAGAAAAGAGCTTGAAGAAGCCGGTGCTGATGTTGTTATTGATAATGCAGATGAATTTTTGGAGAAGTTTTCACTATGAAAATAAATTATCAGAAAAAGTTGGATAGGCTTATTGCTTATCATCAAAGAAAGGGTGAAGTGCCTACCCTACTTTTGCATTCTTGTTGTGCACCATGCAGTAGCTATTGTATAGAATACCTATCAAACTACTTTAGGATTACTGTACTGTACTTTAACCCTAATATTGGTGAAAAGTCAGAATACTTAAAAAGAAGAGATGAACAAAAGAAGTTAATCTCTAAAATGAAAACTAAGTATGAAGTAAAGTTTATTGATGGTGACTACAACCCTCAGGACTTTTATGATGCAGTACAAGGTTTTGAAAATGAACCTGAAAGAGGCAAAAGATGTGCAATCTGTTTTGCATTAAGACTTAATTACACAGGTAAAGTTGCTGAGCAAATCGGTGCAGATTATTTTGCTACTACATTAACCTTAAGTCCACTAAAGAATGCACACTTAATAAACGAAATAGGCAAAAATATAAAATGTAAATCACAGTACTTATGTACTGACTTTAAGAAAAAGGAAGGCTACAAGAGAAGTATTGAACTTTCAAAGGAGTTTGAACTTTACAGGCAAAATTATTGTGGTTGTATTTTTTCAAAGAGAAACCGAAAGTAAATTTATAGCACTTACTGAAAATGTAAGTGCTATTTTAATATAATCTGAAATTATAATTCCTTAAAAGAAAAACTACTCTCAAATAACGAGAGTAGTTTTTGTTTAGGTTAATAAATTCTACATACTAAATCTTTTCATAAATTCTTCATAGTCAATTTTGCCAAGTGCAAAATCCATCATATTCAAATATGACTTTTCATTTTTGGTAAGTTTCTTATTGTTGATACATTTATCGAGCAATTCTTCTTCATTTTCTAATGGAGAAAATACACTTTCTTTTTTAGCAAAAGCCTCATAGTATCTTATACCGAATTTTCTCTGAGATACTGCATTAATGTGAATACCGTCAGGGTTACAATCAAGACCTTTAGCAGTAACAAAGTAACAGTTATTTTCATTTTCAGCAAACTTCATTAATTCATCATTAATCAAATTATATTCGGTACACATTGTACCAAAACCTGATTTACCAAGATAGTCCCCTAATCCACCGATAATTAATGGAATATTCTCAGCATTAAGTTCTTCCCTTAATGTGTCAATAATTACTTTCAACTTTTCATAATAAGTTTTGTAACTGCCACCATAACTGTCACTTTCACCATGATGCCACAATATACCTATAAGTTCACTGTCTCTTAGTGCAAATTTAGCCTCACTTACAGCGTGTTGAAATAACACCTTATCAACAGACCAATCATCAATTACACTGCCACCTTCAGCACAAGGAATAAGTCCTAAGTTATCATTTTCATTTTCCATACACCACATTGCAGAAAATGAACCTGCCAGGCTAATTCCGGAAACAGGACGGTCATAATTAATAGGTTCTGTCATAGTTTGCCATCTACCGTTTCTTAGCATTTGTATTCTTTCGTTACAAATCATAGGAACTTCATTGACAAATCCTCTACCTGCCATATTGGATTGACCAATCATCAATATTGACTTTGTCATTGCATTTACCTTGCTTTCTTATAAATTTACCACACAAGATTTATCCTGATTATGTTATCATATATCACTTTCTTTTTCAACAACAAATTATATTCAATAGTCTAAATTTAAAACTATAATCTACAGTCAATGAGATTAATAAGTAATAATTAACAACAATTTTACAAATAAGCAAGTATATATGTTTATTTGTCTTGCTAATACACCATACTTTTGTTATAATGATATTGTATATTTTGATGAAAGGGGATATTTACTTATGGACAAAAACGAGTATTGTCACATTCAAAATATAATATCCCAATATCTATCAAAAGATACAAGGGTTATGGATTTAAGGTGTGGTTATGACTACTTTTCTAAATGGATTAAGGAGAATAACTTAGGAATAATTGTTCCTCTATCCCCTAAAGATTTGGAACATATTGACCACGAAAATCCATTTGTGGCTTACAACAACTTTATAAACGACAGTAGGAAAATTCCTACAAAGAATAAAGCTGATGTAATTCTGCTACTGGGTCCACTATACACAATGGAAAGTGGCAAAAATAGAACTCACATTCTTTCTGAAATTAAAAGGCTTGTTGCTACTGATGGAAAAGTTATTACCCTGAGCAAATGTGGTAACAAAAAAAGTTGCAGTGAAGAATTTTTGCTGGACAATGCCGGTTTTACTGTTGATGAAGTGGCTGAAATTCCTTTAAAGAATAATACAAGTGCTATAAAGGACTATGAAAAATACTACCTAACTGTTGCAACTCCTAAGCCGGTTATTACTGAATATGATGTACCACCGAAAGTTTATGTTCGTATTCCGGAAAAAATTGCTATTCAGCACAACATTAAAATCAAAGATATTTCACAAATTGAAAATGATGTTAATTCTCATAAAGAAAATACTTTTCATAAAAAGCACAATATTTTTTCTTTTAGAGAAATTAAAAGAAGTGTTGAACCTATTTTACAGAGTGGCAATATTAAGAAAAGCATTGACAGTACATTGCAACCTAAATGGTATTTTTCTAATTTAGAAAAATACACTTGTGGTGTAAAGATTAAGCTACCTATTCTTTCTAAGGAAATTTCTCAAAATATTAATCAAATTGAAGAAACTAAATCTAATGATACTACAGAGGAACTACCACCTAAGGAAGAAAAGAAAGGAACTAAGAAAATTAAAAAATCACATATCATTAAGATTTTCCCTAGCATTGACAAAAATCTTGTTGTCAGAAGTGACAAAAACAAGGTGCAACTTCCTAGTGTATCAACAAGTATTGATAGGTCTTTACAGGTTAGAATTAAAAAGGTTAATCCTCTCTTTGACAAACCAAAAAGCAAAAAGAAAGGTACTAATAACTTAATAAAATAAAAAACTTTGGTTTTTATTTGCCAAAGTTTTTTCTATATAGAAAGGAATGATTGTTATGAAAATGGTTTCATGGAATGTTAATGGATTAAGAGCCTGTGTTACTAAAGGCTTTGTTGATATTTTTAATAAGCTTGATGCAGATATTTTCTGCTTACAAGAAACAAAATTACAAGAAGGACAGATTGATTTACCACTTGAGGGATACTATCAATACTGGAATTATGCTGAGAAAAAGGGTTACTCAGGCACTGCAATTTTCACAAAAAAAGAACCATTAGCAGTTACTAATGGCATAGGAATTGATGAGCATAACACTGAGGGCAGAGTAATTACCCTTGAATTTGAGGACTTTTTCTTTGTTACTTGTTACACTCCTAACTCACAAAATGAGTTAAAAAGACTTGATTACCGAATGAAGTGGGAGGATGATTTTAGGGAATATTTACTGAGACTTAACAAGAAAAAGCCTGTTATTCTCTGTGGTGACCTTAATGTTGCACACAACGAAATTGACCTAAAGAACCCTAAAAGAAACAGAAAGAATGCAGGTTTCTCTGATGAAGAAAGAGAAAAAATGACCACATTGCTTAATTCAGGATTTACCGATTCATTCCGTTACTTATATCCGGACAAAGAGGGAATTTACAGTTGGTGGAGTTATCGCTTTAATGCCAGAAAGAACAATGCCGGATGGCGTATTGACTACTTTATCACATCAGACTCTATCAAAGACAAAATAATTGATAGCAAAATTCACACAGACATTATGGGTAGTGACCATTGTCCTGTTGAACTTGATATTGATTTGTAATTCTAATATAGAAAATACATATAATTACAACATAAAGGGACTACCATTGGTAGTCCCTTTACTTAGGTCAGATTTTATAAAAAAGGAAATAGATCATTAACTATTATTAATTATTCGTAAGAAGCAACATCTGCCCAAGATAGAAGTAGTTCTCTCTCTTCAGGGTTGCCCTTAACTGACTGAGATGCTGCAACAACAGGCATCCATTCTTGTACCAGCTGAATTGGAATATCAGCTTTCTTGCTAAATAGCTTTAGATACTTCTTAGCTAGTTCTTCATTACCGGCTAAAGTAAAGATTAGGTAAGTTCTTGCTGCATCAGCAGATGCATTACCCTGAGTTGCGTGTGACCAGTCAAGTACATATGGAACACCATCAGGTGTGATAATAATGTTACTTGGGTTAAAGTCACCATGGCAAACCTTGTGATGACGCTTCATACCGGAAACTCTAGCTTGAAGTTCAAATCTTGTTGTTGCATCAAGAGTAGTTTCGTCAATCTTTCTGGACATTTTGTCCCATAGCTTAGTTAGTAGAGGAGCTTTCTTACCAAGAATTTCAAGTTGAATATCAACAAACTGATTTAAATATTCATCTTCCTTGTCAGGGTTTTCTTCCATTAACTGAGCAAGTGTCTTGCCCTCAATAAAGTCAGTTACGATTGCCCACTTACCGTCAATCTTTGTAACTTCGTGAATCTTTGGTATGTTAAGACCGGTTTCTTCTACACGAGCCTGATTAAGAGCTTCATTCAGAATATCTGATTTTTTATAATTTTCATCAAAAACTTTGATACACTTGTCGCCGTCTTTGTAAATGACTTTGTCTTTTCTTTCAGCTAAAACTTTCTCAAATTTCATAAAATTCATCCTTTCAAATTTGATTTTAACACCTAAAGCTCTTTTGCTTTGGTTATATTATACAACTTTATTTTTTGTGCGTATAGTGTAATAATAACAGAAGATTAAAAAATATTTTTGTATAATAACACAACGAAAATTTGAAGTTTGTTTAGGTTTGTACAAAAGATATATATTATAATTATGCAAAGTCAACAAATATTATTCTTTAAAAAAATACAGTTTTTGATAATATTTTAACAATACATTGTGCATATTGACGAAATTTTAACAATCTTGTGAAAGTATTAACATTCTTTTTACTTTTTTTAACAGACAAAACCGTAATTTATGTATAATTATTCTTTATATATACAAAAAGGTTCAGCACATTCTGCTGAACCTTTGTTTTATATTTAGATTAGCCCCAAACTTCTTCTGCTATTTCCTTAACAAGAGCAATCTTTGCCCACTGTTCTTCTTCAGTAAGTTTGTTACCGATTTCACATGATGCAAAACCACACTGAGGACTTAGGTATAATCTGTCAAGTGGAACATACTTTGATGCTTCCTTAATTCTGTCAATTACTACCTTCTTGTCTTCCAACTTAGGTGACTTAGAAGTGATAAGACCAAGAACAACTTTCTTGTCACCTGAAACATACTTTAATGGTTCAAATGAACCTGAGCGTTCATCATCAAATTCAAGATAATAAGCAGACACATTTTCTCTGCCGAATAGTGGTTCTGCTACAGGATCATAAGCACCACTGCTAAAGTAAGCTGAGTGGTAGTTACCTCTACAAACATGAGTAGCAATAACCATATCTTCAGGTTTACCTTCAATAGCAAGGTTGTTTACTTTTAGTAGCTTTTCGCTGATTTCCTTAAAGTCAGCACCTTCACCGTAACGAGCAACACTGCCCTCTGCTACTAATACACCCCATGTACAGTCATCAAACTGAACATTTCTACAACCGGCATCATATAGGTCTTTAATAACCTTTCTATAGCCCTTTGCAATATCTTCAATTAGTTCTTCATCTGTTTGATAGAACTTTCTTGTTGTTTCAAGATTTGCCGGAATAATCATCTGCTGGAAGAACTGTGCCGGTGCTGGGATTGTCTGTTTTGCAACAGTATTTTCATCTTCTAAAGCCTTAACAAATTTGTAGTGTTCTACAAATGGGTGGTTGTCTACTGTGATTTTATCACTTAACCATGTATCGTCAATTAGTGCCGGTTCACCATGGAACTGAACACCCTTTTCAGTTTTCTTGTGTTCAACACCATTAAATCCCCACATAAAGTCCAAATGCCAAGTTGCTCTACGGAATTCACCGTCTGTGATAACCTTTAGTCCGGCTTTCTTCTGCTTTTCTACTAGGTCGATAATAGCCTTATCTTCTACTGCTTTTAGTTCATCAGCAGTAATTTTGCCTTGTTCAAAATTTGCTCTTGCTTCTTTTAATTTTGCAGGTCTTAGAAAGCTGCCTACAACATCATATCTAAAAGGAATATGTAAATTACTCATTTAAATTACCTCGCATTTCATTTTATGCTTCAATTATACAAGGTAAAATAATTGTTGTAAAATACATAAAAATAAAGGTTAGATATAGTTTTAAACTATAACTAACCTTTATTTCATATCTTTATTCTACATTAATATACTTACTTAGTGAACTAATATAATACTGAGCCATTTCGCTTTGGATAATATCATTATGAGTTAAGATACCTACACGCATAACCCCCTCTTTATCAAGAGGAATACTAACAATATTCTCACCGTTTAACGAACTGTCAATAACACCACTGCAAACTGTATAGCCGTTAAGACCGATTAATAGGTTAAACAGAGTTGCTCTATCAGTTACTCTAATATTCTTTAGTCGTTCTTCTATGCTGAAAATTTCTTCAGAATAGTAGAAAGAATTATGCTCACCTTGTTCGTATGACAAATATGGATATGGTGCTAAGTCTTTCATTTTTACTGACTTTTTATTTGCTAATGGATTACTTGTACTGACAAAAATATGAGGATTGGCAGTAAATAATTCTGTAAACTTTAGGTTATTACTTTTAAAGATTTTTCCCAATGCTTTTTCATTAAAAGAATTAAGATATACAATTCCTAGTTCACTTTTCATCTTGGCAACATCATCAATAACCTCATAAGTTTCTGTTTCTCTCAAAGAAAAATCATACTCATCTTCCCCATACTTTTTGATTAAATCAACAAATGCATTGACGGCAAAGGAATAGTGCTGAGTTGACACACAAAAGCTTTTTTTCTGCTTTACATTGCCCTTAAAAGCACTTTCAAGTAAACTTGCTTGTTCCAGCACTTGACGAGCATATCGCAGGAACTTCTCACCTTCTTGGGAAACAACAGTACCCTTATTTGTTCTATTAAAAATAGAAATATTCATTTCCTTTTCCAGTTCTCTAATAGCATTTGTAAGGCTAGGTTGAGAAACAAAAAGTTCCTTTGACGCTTTGCTGATTGTGCCTTTATCTGCTACTGCTACAACATATTTAAGTTGTTGTAAAGTCATAAAATCTACCTTTCACTAGTTCTTTTGGTTTTGGCGAATTGTACCGTCTCTATATGCTTTGATAAGTTCCTTTAGATCCTTGATATTTTCTCTTAGCCTTTTACCGTTATCAGTATCACCTACAAGAATTCTCTTTTGGCTAACTTCCTTAGCTACTTGATTTGTCTGCATATCTCTGCCACTTCTAATTGTAGCATCTACAGACTTAAAAGGTTCATGGGCAGTTAGCATTAAACCATAGGAATTATAAATTAATGTGTAACCGGCAATACCTGTTACCTTATGATAAGGCTGACTAAATCCCCCGTCAATCAAAATAACCTTACCGTTACACTTAACAGGACTTTCACCCTCAGTATGATGAATAGGAACATGACCGTTGATAATATGGGCATTTTCACCTTTTGCTCCAAATTCAGCAAAAATTCTGTCAACCATTTCATCATCATTAATTAGTTTATAATAAACATCTTTCTTTTCTTTATGGGTTGATTCATCTTCAATAAAGTATCTTTCAAATGTGGTCATTTTGTCACGACCATAAAGTGGAGAATCAGGACCATTCCATAAGTACCATAGAATATCCCTACCGGTTCTTCTCTCATCTTCATTTACTGAGAAAAATGCTTTTCTGGCACAACGCTCAATCTCATCATAAAGAGCCTTACCACACAAATCCTCACCAAAAAGATTTATCTTTCTAAAAGTACCGTCCTCATTCATTGGCACACAACCATGGAAAAGAATGTTGTTGTTATAAACTCTATAAAGTCCACCTTTATTAAGTAATAACTTAATATGTTTCTTTAGTTTACCACAATTTATAAATGAATTTCTAAGTTTCGCAATAACAGATTGTTCTTCCTTAGTCAGCTCATAAGGATTGTCAAAATTAATAGTAGGGAAATTTTTGTCCAGAATTTCATATTCCTTACCATCTAACAAAACAGTACCCTTTTTAATATCAATCTTATCAAGTAATCTTCTGTTATCCATTTTGTATTCAGGGTGTTTTGCAATTAGCTGTCCCTCAAGTTTAAACTGAATAACAGTAATGGCTTTTTGCATTTTCATTGCAAGCTTTGTTTGGGTAGTCATACCTTGATTGTGTCTAAATCTAATGGCAAACTGCTCACAAGGGTCATCGGCATATTGCTCCATAGCAAAAAGTACAAGAGGCATCATACTGATACCGTAACCATTTTCAAGTACAGATAGGTTATCATACAAAATACTTGTACGAACAATATTTGCAATACAAGCAGTTTGTCCTGCTGATGCACCCATCCACAATACATCGTGATTACCCCACTGAATATCAAGACTATGGTAGTTAAGCAAACTATCCATTACAAAATGAGAACCGTAACCTCTGTCATAAATATCACCGATAATATGTAAATGGTCAATTACAAGTTGCTGAATTAGGTTAGACATTTCAATGATAAATTCATCAGCACAACCAATTTCAATAATTGTATTGATGATTTCGTCATAGTAGGCCTTTTTGTTTAGGACTTCCTTTTTCTCTGTAATAAGTTCCTCAATAACATATCTAAAGTTATCAGGCATAGCCTTTCTAACCTTTGAACGAGTATATTTGGAAGAAACTATCTGACATACAGAAACCAATCTGTATAAAGTTGTACGATACCAACTGTCATCAGCTTTTCCTTGTGACTTAACATAATCTAGCTTTTCGGATGGGTAATATATTAAAGATGCTAAATCTTCCTTTTGGTCTTCAAATAGAGTATCTCCAAATACATCATCAATCTTCTTCATAACTGCTCCTGAACCGTTGCGAAGTACATGAGAAAAAGCTCTGTATTCACCATGAATATCAGACAAAAAATGCTCTGTACCTTTAGGCAAGTTAAGTATAGATTGCAAGTTAATAATTTCTGTTGCTGCACTATCTATTGTGGGATATTGCTTTGACAAACATTGTAGAAATCTTATCTTTTCCATATTGACCATCCTTTCTGCATACCTTTATTATATTATTACTTTATTAAATTTTCAATATTAATTATGTAAAATGTGATAGATTTTTGTGTGAAAGCAACACTATATCTTAAAATTTCTTTTTGAAATAATCATATAAATGAAAATCCCCTAGAAATCTAGGGGAAAATTTTATGGGTTAATTAGATAGCAACTGACTAATTCATCTACTTTATAGTTTTTCCCTCCTTCAGTCATTCTTTAAAAGGTGAATTGCTTTGCAATTCACGAATGACTAGCTTTTCTAGCGAAAACGGCAAACCCTTTGTCCCTAACGGGACATTTCCCTTAGCAAGGGAATACCTCGTCTGAGGGAGCCAAGCGTAATGTGTATAAACTTGCAAGTTTGTACATAATTAAAGAATTGTACAGACCTTGTTGTCTCCCTCGCTGAGGGAGGTGTCACCGAATGGTGACGGAAGGAGTGGTTGATATTTTAAACTCGTTTAAAATATCATAATAAATGAAACTATCTAGCACTACAATCCAAATTCAGAACACTAATTAAATCAATTTTTCTTCTTAACTGCTTTTACAATTAGGTTAACTACTACACATAGGATTAGTGTAATAAGCATATCCGGTAAAGTATTACCAACAATAATATCGACCTGCATTAGTAGTCTATAAACTACAAAGCCAACTACCCATACAAGTAGGTTAACGATAGAAACTTGTTTATTACTTCTATCTTCTTTTAAGATAAAGAAATCGGCAATTTGAATTGCAATCATAGGTGCAAATACAGAACCGATTAAATATAGGAAATCTGTAATATCATCCATTGGGAAAATAATTGCACCGATTGTACCTATAACGGTAACTGCAACTGCCATATACTTACCCTTTAGCTTTGAGAAAATTGACTCAGCTGAAATACCGGCAGAATAAGCGTCTAGGAAAGTAGTTGTAACTGTTGAGAAGATAATGATTAGTAGACCTGCAATACCAAGACCTGCTTTAATCATAATCTGAGCAATATCACTTTCACCTGTAAAGATAGCTGCACTCATACCGATTACATACATCCAACAACTGATGATACCATATGTAATAGCACTTACTGCTGTAGCCTTAACAGGCTTTTCAGCTTCTCTTGTATAGTCAGAGATTAGTGGTAACCAAGATAGTGGCATTGCAACAGAAAGTTCAACTGCTGCACCAAATGTCATTTCGTCACTGATTGTTGAAGTAAATGTACCGTCGTTAAAAATAACAAAGCAAAGAATAATTGTTAGGATAAACAGTGCTGACATAGCAACTGTATTTACCTTACCTAAATTCTTGATACCAATTAAAATCCATAGCACAATTAATGCACCGATAACTAAGCACCATACCCATCTGCCTGTATTGAAAATACTTGTAGCAGAAATTGCTCCGTCATAAATCATAATAGCTGTCCAACCAACAAGCTGAAGAACATTTAGTACTGAGAAAAGCAAGCCACCCTTTGAGCCAAAGCTCTGCTTAACTGTTTCCATTGAGCTTTTTCTTACTTTACCACCGATTAAACCTGCAAAGAACAACATTAAACATCCAATGATATGTCCGATAATGATTGCCCAAATGCCTTTTTGAAAACCCAGTGGTGCAAAATATGTTCCTGTTAGAATTTCTGCCAATGAAACACCTGCACCAAACCAGATTAACCCATTTTCAAATAAACTTGTACCCTTTTTATTCATCTTTATTCTCCTTCTCTAAAACATAATCACTTGAAATATCAAATCCATGGTTCATAGGTCCACTACCCTTTCCAAGGTCAAGCATTGCACCTAATGCACCTGAAATATATTCCTTTGAACGAGAAACTGATGTGTCAAGGTCATAACCCTTAGCTAGGTTTGAGGCAATAGCACTTGAAAGTGTGCAACCTGTACCGTGAGTATTAGGGTTATCAATTCTTTTACCGTAGAACCACTTGTAACTGCCATTTCTATATAGCAAGTCATTTGCATCATTTACTTTGTGTCCACCTTTTAGTAGGACAGCACAGTTGTACTTTTCGCTAATAATTTTAGAAGCCTCAATCATCTCATCCTCATTAGTGATTTTCATATCAGAGATAACCTCTGCCTCAGGGATATTTGGAGTAAGTACAGTAGCTAAAGAAAACAAATTGTTCTTTAGAGTTTCAATAGCATCATCACTAATTAGCTTTGAACCACTTGTTGCCACCATTACCGGGTCAACAACAATGTTCTTAGCTTTGTAGAAAGTTAGCTTTTCTGCGATTTTCTTAATAAGTGCTGATGAAGAAACCATACCTATCTTTACTGCATCCGGATAAATGTCTGTAAAGACTGCGTCAAGTTCTTTACCCAAAAATTCATCATCCACATCCATAATACCTGTTACGCCTAAAGTATTCTGTGCAGTTAAAGCAGTGATTGCACAAGTGGCAAAAACTCCATTTGTAATCATTGTTTTAATATCTGCTTGGATACCGGCGCCTCCACCGGAGTCACTACCGGCGATTGTTAATGCTGTTCTCATAATAATCTCCTTTTTCGCATTAATTATTTATAGTGACAGAAGGTGGTGCCCCCAATCTGCCACTTTACTAAAGTCTTGTATGTAATATTTTACAAGGCTTTGTATACTATTTTTATTTTTCATTTCAGCAGGGTCATATACTCCTACTACTTTGAAGTTTGCTTTTTCTGCCGTTTTGATGGCAAATAATGCATCTTCAAATACCAAAGTTTCTTCCGGTTTTGTACCTAAAATTTCTGCACATTTTAGATAAATATCAGGATAAGACTTACTCTTGCCTACTGTTTCACAAGTTAGAATATCTATGAAGAAATTACGAATCTTTAGCCTTTTAAAGGCTTTATCAATCTGGTTATAGTCGCTGGAAGTGGCAACAATCATTTTGATATTATTCTTTCTAAGAAATTTAAGTAAATTAACTACTCCATTTTTAGTTTGTACTTCATGAAGATAAAAGTCATTTATTATAGAAAGCACACCTTCAATTATTTCTTCTACAGAATTATCAAGGTAGTAATTGTCTATCATATACTTTGCTCCCTCAGTTAAACTCATAGAGTAAAGTATCTTCCCTAAACCTTCCTTTGGAATCTTGTTCTTTTTTCTAAGATAGATTGCACCTACATCATTCCATATACCCATAGAATTCAATATAGTGCCATCTACATCAAATATTGCTCCCTTAATCATTGTTTACTTTTTTTAAAGTTTCTGCTTTTAATTCTTTTGTAGCATTTTCAATATCTTTTTGAGCGAAAATTGCACTGATAACTGCAATACCAACTATACCTCTACCGGCAAGTTCTTTTACATTATCGTGAGTAATACCACCGATTGCAATTACAGGAATTGAAACTGCTTTACAAATTCTTTCAAGTTCATCGTGAGAAACTTCCTTAGCGTCATCCTTTGAACCTGTTTTAAAAACTGCACCAACGCCTAGGTAGTCAGCACCATGCTTTTCAGCAAGTAGTGCTTGTTCTACTGTTTGAGCTGATACACCGATGATTTTGTCATCACCCAGAATTTCTCTTACATTCTGTGCTTCCATATCACTTTGACCAACATGAACACCATCAGCATTAATTTTCTTTGCAATTTCTACATTGTCATTAATTACAAATGGTACATTGTATTCTTTGCAAAGTTTCTGAATTTCCTTTGCTTCTTCTAGGAAAGAACCTTCATCAAGATTCTTTTCTCTTAGCTGAATAAATGTTGCTCCACCTTTAAGAGCCTTTTCTACTTGGCTATAAAGAGTTTCACCATTTAACCAATGTCTATCGGTTACTGCATATAGAAGTAAATCTTTCTTATCGCAATTCATACTTTGCTCCCTTATTTAATGTTTCACCATCCATATTATAGATAGCATCAATAATTCTGTTACGGTATGTTGAGTTACCGTCACCCTCAACCATTCTTGTTTTTGCAATTTCACCTGCAAGACCCATTGTACAAACTGCTGATGCTACTGCTTCAAGTACATTGTCAGGATTAGCTACAATAAATGCAGTTGTCATACCTGAAAGCTGACAGCCTGTACCTGTGATTTTGCTCATATCAGCTTCACCGTTACGGATTACATAGCACTTTTCACCGTCACTTACAAGGTCAATAGCACCTGTAATTGCTACTACTGAGTTGATGCTCTTTGCAAAATTCTTTACAAACTTTACTGATGAATCAAGGTTATCTTCTGTAACAGTATCTGCCACATCAGCATCAACACCCTTAGTTGTGCCACTACCTAAAGCTAAAGTTTTGATTTCTGAAATGTTACCACGAACAACATCAAATTTAATTTCTTTCATTAGCTTAACTGCAGTATTTGTACGAAGTGCAGATGCACCGGCACCTACCGGATCAAGAAGAACCTTGTGGTTAAGTTCATTTGCCTTTTTACCGGCAATAAACATACCCTCAATTGAACGCTTATTAAGTGTGCCGATATTAATATTTAGACCACCACAGATTGATGTAATATCTGCTACATCATCAGGTTCATCAGACATAATAGGACTGCCACCACAAGCAAGAAGTACATTTGCAACATCATTTACTGTTACATAGTTAGTAATGTTGTGTACAAGTGGAACACTTTTTCTAACATTATCAAGGCAATTACCTAACATAATTGTTACCTCCAAACATATAAATTAAAATATTTTACATACAAAAACGGGCATACCAAAGGCATACCCGTCAAATAAGTCAATTATTTCCCTACGCTGGCATTATCCAAATCAGGTACTAGGTCGAAGTTGTCAACTTCCTCTCAGATTGCTAATTTGCAAACTCCCTATCTATTAATATACTACTAAATGTAGAATTTTGTCAACTGTAAAATAAAGAAACATACCCTAATACTAATTAAGGTATGTTTCTATAAATCACTTAAAATTTTACTTTACTTTAACTTTTAGTCTTAGCACATTTACACCGTTAACTCTAATCTTTAGAGTAGTTGTGCCTTTCTTTAGTGCTTTAACCTTAATAGAAGTTGTGTTAGCCTTTGAAACAATCTTTACAACCTTAGTGTTGTAATACTTATTGTTTATATTTGCAACTTTACCTGTTAATTTAACTGTAGCAGTTTTGCCTTTCTTCAAGTTCAAAGTAGTTCTGCTTAGTTTAGGAGAAGTAGTAACTGTTACATAGCAATAAAGTTTCTTGCCATTTGTAAGTGTTGCAGTAATTTAACAAATAATTTCAATTTTACTACCTTTATTAGGGGTTTTGGTAACAACAATCTGTTTATCAATTCTATCCTTTAGTTCTGTTACATGGGAAATAATACCTACAAGTCGGTTACTACCGGAAAGTTTAATAAGTACATTCATTGCTTGTCTTAATGATTCATCATCAAGTGAACCAAAGCCTTCATCAACAAACATTGTATCAATTTTAATACCACCGGCTGAGGACTGAATTTCATCAGAAAGACCCAAAGCTAATGAAAGTGCAGCCTTAAAGGACTCACCACCGGAAAGTGAACTAATTGCTCTTTCACTGCCACAATGATGGTCATATACATTAAGGTCAAGTCCGAATTTAGTTCTGCCATCACTTGACTCTGTTTGGCGAACCAACTCATACTGACCACTTGTCATTTCCATTAATCGCTTATTTGCTTTAGCAAGAATACGGTCAAAGTAATTTAACTGTACAAATGTTTCAAGCTCCATCTTGTTAACACCAATACCACCATTAGCAGTACTTGCAAGTGGTGAAATCAGCTTAAATTCTCTTTCAGCTTTGATAAGATTTTCATTTTCTCTCTTTACATTAACCAAAACATTTGTGTTAGCAGAATATCTATAATTAATGGCTTTAGTTTCATTAGATAAATCACTAATAGCCTTTTCAGTTTCATCTCTCTTGATTTTAACCTTATCTATATCCTGTACCTTATCTATCTTTTCAAGTTGACCTTTTAATGCTTTGATTGATGCATCGGTTGCTGAAATCAATTTTTCATACTGATTATATTTTTCTAATACAGAATTATAATCAGCCTTTTCAGCATTTATAACTTCATTAATACTGTTAATCTTCTTAACTGCTTCACTTTCACTACCAAACTGTAATTCTTCCTTTAGAGAATTATACCGCTCTTCATAAGAAGTAATAGCAGCTTCACAAGACGCTACTGCCATCTTTACTACAGTAATTCGCTTATTCAGTTCATTGATTTCATTATTCTTTTCAGGAATAATTCTTTCAAGTTCCTGCTTTCTGTTACTCTTTATTTGTAATGCTTTTAAGGTTTTGTCTAGCTTAACATAATTATCTGCTAAATCAGAAACCTCTTTCTTAATAATTTCAAGGGCATCAAGCAACTTGTAATCACCTAATATTTCATGAACCTTTGTTTCAAGGGCATTTGCCTTTTCCTTTAATTCACCATGTTTGCTAAAAACATTTTGTCTTTCAGTATCAATAACTTTTTGATACCTTTCGTAATTGTTCTTTGCTGACTCAACCATTTCTTTAGTTGGTGCATTAGGCAACTTAACTGCTTTATGAGGATGGACTGTTGAACCACATACAGGACAAGGCTTATTTTCTTCCAAACTATCAGCCAAAACACCGGCTTGGTCATTAAGATAGGCTATACTTAAATTGTCGTATTCATCCTTGTAACCATTGGCAACCTTCAACTTATTTTCAAAATCAGTTTTGACAGTAATGTATTTTTCTTGAAGTTTTTGTAGGTTTTTAATTTCCTCTTCTATACCTCTAAGTACATTACCTTTTTCCTTAATGCTTTCCATTTGATTAGAAATTTTCTCTATCTCAACTTGAACATTACCCATTGTTTCAAGTTCCTTAGAATTCTTTTCAACCTCTAGGGAAAGACTTTCAGCTTTATCTGATAATTCTTTTACAGAATTTTCATTCCTCTTTTTCTCAATGCTTTTATTCTGTAACTGACTGCTTAGAGAGTCAAGTTCCTTATACTTAGGCAAGGTATTTTGGATTTTGCCAATCTCTTGTCCAAGTTCAGTCCATCGCTTTTCTTTGTTCTTTTCCAGTAGTTCAGCTTTTGAACTTTTCAAACTAGTATTTAGATTAACTAAGTTTTCGGAATTAGTTTTAATCTTACTTGATAATTCTACATAAGAATTATAATTTTCTATACTTTTATCCAGAGAAGTCTTTTGACTTTCTAATTTCTCTTTCTTTTCTTCTAATGCTTTTAATTCTTTTTCATCATTAGAAATAAGGTTAGTTAGAAAGTTCTCAATCTCTTCTATATTTGGAACTACACTTTTTGCCTTTTCAATCAAGGCAATATTTTCCTCTGTTTCTTCACAAATTGTACCGTCAATATACTGCTGTACGCTTAACCTCTCTTGTTTCAATTTACTGTCCACAATACTCTTTTGGGCAGATAAGGCTCTTTGTAAGGTTTCATATTTTTCTGTTTTGAAAATATGTCTAAAAATCTTCTGCTTTTCAGTTGTACCGGAAGTAAGTAACTTTTTGAATTCACCTTGAGCCAACATAACAATCTGTGAAAACTGATTTTTATCTAAACCGATAATTTCTTTTATCTTGGTATCAACTGCATTTTTGGAAGAAACCACACTACCATCGGGATAAACAAGCTCAGCATTAGTAGGTTCTTTTACAAAGCCATCTCCCCTTTTCTTAGGTCGCAAATACTCAGGGTTTCTCTTAATTTGATAAACCTTACCACCATATTCAAATTTCAGTTGAACCTCTGTTTTAGTTTCAGGGTCGGCATACTTTGACCTTAGGGTTTTGTTTTCACGACCATCTGTACTGGCATCTCCATAAAGGGCAAAATGAATAGCATCGAAGATTGTGGTTTTACCTGCACCTGTGTCACCTGTAATTAGGTAAAGTCCACTTTTGCCTAGGCTTTCCATATCAATAGTAACTGTATCTGCATAGGACTCAAAGGCTGATATTGTAATACTTAATGGTCGCATTAGTTTTCCTCCCAAATCTTATCAATTAAGTTTCTCATAATTTCTTCTTGTTCTTCACTCATATCTTGATTATTCTGTTGTTTAAAAAGATCGGCAAAAAGTTCAAAGGGACTTTTACTTTCAATATTTTCTATAGCATCAACAGTACCACTACCTCTTGTTCGTAGGTTATCATAATCAAGTTTCATAATATTGGGATAAATAGACCTTAGCTTACCGATTGCATCAGGAATATCCTCCTCATCAGTTAAAGTGATATGTAGGTAGTCCTCTGTGTTTGTACTTTCATAATTACTCTTTAGAGTTAGTTCATAATAAGTACCACGAATTTCTCTCATATCTCTAAATGGTGTTAGTGGGATTTTGGAATACTCTATATTTCCCTTATCATTAAAATCCAGGATAGTAACTGACTTAATATTCTTAGCCTCTGAGAAAGAATACTTTAGTGGTGTGCCACAATATCTAATGTTATCTTTACCTACAGTTTGTTCTCTGTGGATATGACCAAGTGCCACATAGTCAAAGCCATCAAATACTTCACCACTAACATTGTCAGTACCACCTACTATAATATCCTCAGACTCAGAAAGTTCAGCACCTGTAACAAACTGATGAGTAATAAGAATATTTCTCTCACTAAAATCTACATTCATATTGTCAATTGCAACTTTTACTGCATCGGTATAATTTTCAATATTTTCATCAGGGAAATATCTTCTAATATCAGCCGGTCTAACAAATGGTAATAGATAAAAGTTAACTTCTCCATAATCATCATTTAATGTAATAGGCTTAACATTGCCATCATAAACAGGTGAAAGAAAAATTTTATTTTCCGTCATCATTCTGCCACCATATGATATGCGTTCAGGACTGTCGTGGTTGCCACTAATAACAAATACATTTACATTTCTACCGGACAACTGATATAAGAATTCATCAAAAAGTTCTAATGCCTCATTAGGTGGTAGTGACCTATCATATACATCTCCTGCAATAATGACAGTTTCTACCTTTTCATTATCTATTATCCGTAAAATTTCTTTTAGAATATATATTTGGTCTTGTAGCATTGAATATTCATTTACTTTCTTACCAATATGTAAGTCACTTAGGTGCATTATTTTCATAGAACTTCTCCTTTAAATAATTTTCACTTTATAATCATTGTATCATTTATTTACCGAAAAGTGTTGTGATTTGCAAGACTTTTTATAAATTATATTAAAATTATTGATGTTCATACGGTATATTATCTCTGTATCTTATTTCTTTTAATGCTTTCATCATTTCTTTTTCATCTAGATTTTGATTAACTAAATCTAATATTTCATTTATTCTTTTTTCAGAAGATAACAAACCATCTGCTAGCTCATACATTAATTTTTATCCGAACCAACCATAGCAATTCACTCTTTCTAATCTATATAAATATAATACCACATTCTCTGTACCAAAAATGGGACTTATCTTCCATATTAATAATTTAAATAAGAATAAATAAAATTATATACTTTTTGCACAAAAATATTGATTTTATATATTGTTTTATAGTATAATTATTTTATAATTAGTTTGGAGGAGATGGAATGAAAAAGCACACAATAGCTAATAATTTTCTGTACTACTTATTTTGTGGATTTAGTGGTGCAGTAGTTTCTCTTATAGTATGGTTATTTTTAAAGCTGATGAACTACGGTATTCATTTACTTTGGAATGTTGTACCTAGCAATATTGACTTTAAGTTTTACACACTTATTGTTTGTACAGTAGGTGGTATAGTTCTTGGAATATGGCAAAAATACACTAACGCTATACCTGATGAACTTGATGAAGTTATGAAGAAAGTTAAGAAAGACAAATTCTATCCTTACAACAGAGTTCTTTTCCTATGTATATCTGCTTTATTGCCTTTAGTCTTTGGTGGCAGTATTGGTCCTGAAGCCGGTCTTACTGGTGTTATTGTGGGTCTTTGTTACTGGGCAGGTAGTCATATGAAAGATGCAAAAAGCAAAATTCCCGAACTTATGGAAGTTGGAATCAGTGCTACCCTTAGTGCAGTTTTTTATGCACCTTTATTTGGTCTTGCATCTGTCAGTGAAGAAAGACTTGACAGCAAAGACAAGCCTGACCTTGTACGGTCAACAAAAATCATTTCAAATATTGTTGCAGTACTTTTTGCCAGTGGTACTTTGCTAGTGCTAAACTCAATATTCGGTGGTGGTATGGGATTGCCTAAACTTGGTGGTGAAAGTATCTCTACTGCTGAATATTTACTTGCAATACCTCTCTCTATTGTTGGGATAATTTGTGGCTTTATATTTGTAATGGCTGAAAAGTTCAGTGAAAAAATTTTCAAAGTAATTCAAGGTAAGTGTGGCATTATAGTCAGCACAACTCTCGGTGGTATTATCCTAGGTATTGTTGGTACATATTTTCCTTTGTCAATGTTTTCAGGTGAAGAAAGTATCAATGTACTTAAAGATGGCTATATAAAATTTGCACCTTGGGTACTTATTGGAAGTGGACTGTTAAAATTATTTTTAACTAACATTTGCATAAAGTCAGGTTGGAAAGGTGGTCACTTCTTCCCTGTAATTTTCTGTGGTGTTAGTATTGGCTTTGGTATTGGTATGCTAACAGGTCTTGATGTTGCATTTTGTTCAGCTGTTGTTACTGCCGGTTTACTGGGTGTAACAATGAAAAAACCTTTGGCAGTTACAATGCTACTGTTACTTTGTTTTGATGTTAATGTCATCCCTTGGGTATTACTTTCTGCTTTTATCGGTAGTGTAGTTCCTACAAAAATTTTCAAACTAAATAAGACTGATAAATAAGCATAATACCCTTATTACTTCTACCGTAATAAGGGTATATTTATTTTAAACTTTTATGATACTATTTTTAAATTATATTTAATTGAACGCAAAAATTTCATATGATAAAATATAATAAATAATAATATACATTATAGAAAAGGAGATTTAAAATGAAACATAGTAAAAAGTTACTGTCAATATTACTGGCAATAACTGCAACTGCATCTTCATTACCTTTTACTGCTATATCGGCAAATATGGCTACAGTTGATAAAGAAAATATTTCTACTATAAAAAGCAAATTAAATGATGATGGCAGTATCAGTTACATAAAAGATAACACTAGAGAAGTATCTGTTGAGTCACTTAATGATACAAAAAGTACAAAAGCTACTTATCCAAAAAAGTATGACTTAAGAGATTATAAAAGAGTTACTAAAGTAAAGGATCAAGGTGATGATGGTTACTGTTGGTCATTTGGTTCTGCTGCATCTATTGAATCTAACATTCTGTCAAATCCTAGCCTATCAAAAAAGATTGGTGGCAATCCATCAGAAAAGCTTGACATTGCACAAACTGCAACACCTTATTACATTATGACAAATACTGATGATGAAAATTCACCTTTTTATAATGACTATTTTTATGATGAGTACAAAGGTTCATATGGTGGTTGGCCTGTTTATGTTGCACAAGGACTAAACTGTGGTTTCGGTACTTATCCTGAAACATTGATGCCTTATGAAAATTCACTTCTTGGATATTCCGAAGCACTAAGGTTTTACTCTGACTATCGTCTAAAGGACTACAATCAGCTTAGCAATAATAAAAATACATTAAAAGACAACATTATAAATAACGGTGCTATCGGAGTATATTATTACAATTTATCTTGTTGTTACTCTAAAGATACATTTTCTTATTGTGATAGCAAAGAAAAAATCAAAAAAGGCTATGATCAACCTCATGTTGTAGCAATTGTTGGTTGGAACGATAATTATAGTCGTAACAAGTTTGACGGTGCAGTAAAGCCTAAGAATAACGGTGCTTGGCTTTGCAAAAACAGTTGGGGTACTGACAATCAAGACAAGGGATATTTTTGGCTATCTTATGAATGTGCAGGCACTCAATTCTTTCAATTTATAATGCAAGACAACTCAGCCTATGACAATGAATATCAGTTAGGTTACTACTATGGAGCTGCAGTAAATGTTGATAAGTCAGCAAATATATTTACTGCTAAAAGTGATGAAGAAATCACTCAGGTTAGCTTTGGCACAAGTAGTTCATACACTTACGATATTTCTGTTTACAAGCTAAACAAAAATTACAAGTCACCTACTGACGGTACAGTAATTGCTAAAACAAGTGGTAAAGCTGACAACATTGGTATTCACTACATTGACCTACCTAGTGGTGTAAAGGTAAATGCAGGTGATAAATTTTCTGTTGTAGTCAGTAGCAAAGGTAAATATTATATTACTGTTGATGATATAAAAGATAAACCACATAGTAGCAAAAATTCTTACTACTATGTTGGCAACAAGTGGGTTGACTCTACAACCACTTCACTTGGAATTTACTATTCTTCAATAAAAGCCTTTACTAAAAATCTTGATAATAATGCAAAGGTAAAGAATGAACTTTCAGAAACCATCAATAAGGCTGAGAATACAAAATATCCTGAAGAAGCTCTAAAGGAAGATGTTACTGCACTTAATACAGAAATTGAAAAAGGCAAGGAACTTTTAAGTAAAGAAAATGTATGTGCTTCTAACCTTAATAATTCTACTGCTTTAATTAACTACAGATTACAAAACTTAGTTAACAGTGTTTATCACATTAACAGTATAGATGACTACAACAAATTGACAAAAGGGCTTCGTTCAGGGAATATTTCACCTAGTAAAATTATTCTAAATACAGACCTTGACTTTGAAGGCAGTTATATTAAAGATTCTTTATCTAACTGCCTAGGTAACTTAACTGTTCAATTCATTGGTAATAATCATACAATCAAAAATGGTAAATTACCTGTATTTTCTGATATACAAAAAAATATGTATCAAAGTTTCTTCGGTAATTTAAAGTCTTCAAGTGTAACAGACCTACACTTTGAGAACGTTACTGCTGATGGTACAAATAGTGTTTCTATTGTTTCTAACTCAATTATCAACTCAAAGTTAGACAATGTAACAGTAAGTAACTGCAAAATCAATTTAGACAAAAATACAACTGAACAACATTCAGCAGGTATTGCATATTCCTTTATCTCATCTTCCCTAGTAAATTGTTCTGTAACCGATTGTGAATTTTATGGTTATAATGTATTTGAAACAGTTGACAGCAGTGATGATTGTATCTACTCAAACAACAATGCTACTAACAACAAGATTGCATCTTACTATGAAATAGGTGTATATGACAATAATGCTGACAAACCAAAGGACATTCACATTAACTTTAGTTCTTTTTCAGAAAATTATGTTTGTGAAAAAACTACTGATAACAAAACAAGAATTAAGGTTTATGCTGATGATTTCACAATAAATGATGACGATTGTCCTAAGGCTTTAACCAAAGGTGATGACGGTTACTACTACATTAACATTGATGAAATCAGTGCTAGAACCGGTGTTAATGTAACAACTAACTACAGTAAAGAAGAGTCAGCATATCTATATAGGGTTGATTTAAAAACCAGACAGGCTACACTAAAGCAAGTTAAGCTTAAAGACTCAACAATCAACTTTGCATTACCTGAAAATATTTGTGGTGAAAAAATTGTTGGTACTGAGGATGGAATTTTTGAAAATAGTGAATTCACATATGATATACAAAACCTTACAATTCCTAATAGCTACACATTCATCGGTAATGACTGTTTTGTGCAGTTAAGTAGTTTACAAACAGTAACAATAGGTAATGGTATTAAGGTTATACCTTACTCAGCTTTTTCTGACAAAGCTAATCTCCGTTCAGTAAAATTAGGTACAAGTGTTGAAGAAATCGGTGACTCTGCGTTCTTAGGTGACTCAAACTTAAAGTCAATTATATTGCCAAATTCACTAAAGAAAATTGGTGAAAACGCATTCCAACAAACCGGTATCACAAACTATACATTAGGTGAAAATGTTACTAAGATTGGTATTGATTCAATAGGATATACTAACCTAAGTATTCCATGGGAAAATTACAGAACAGTAAGACTTCCTAAAGTAATCATCAATGGATATACTGATGCAGTAAAAAATTATGCTAAGAAAAACGGTTTTACTTTTAATGATTTAAGCAAAAATAAACCTATTACAACAAAATACAACTTTAACATTACTAATCCTAAGAGAGGTGATGTTAACCTTGACGGTTATATTAATGTTAAGGATTCATCACTGATTCAAAAGTATCTACTTAAGAAAGTTAAGCTAAATGATTTACAACTTTACAACTGTTCGGTAAAGGGTTGTGAAGAAACATTGACAGTTAAAAATGCAGTTGCAATTCAAAAGTATCTGGCTAAAAAGATTTCTACAATTACACCTTTTGAACCGGCAGGATAAAAGTTACCATAACAACCTATACAAAAAAGTATAGGTTGTTTTTCTTTAGGAAAAAGTTATATTTCATTGACTAATAATTTTTCTGTTGATATAATTTTATTAGATAATGAGGTGGTTTTATGAAGAAAACTAGGTTACTGAAAATCGTTCTGAAAAGGACAGGTGCATTCAAACTACTATGTTCTTATATTGTAGTTTTTGTTGCAGTAAGCATTGGCATTATGATTGTTGAACCTAACATAAACAGACTTCTTGACAGTCTATGGTATTCATTTAGTGTAGCAACAACTATTGGCTTTGGCGACATAACTGCAGTTACTTTAATAGGTAGAATTCTCTCAATTTTCCTTTCAATATGTTCAATACTGATTATTGCAGTAGTACCGGGTATTATCACCAGTTACTACATAGAAAGCACAAAATTAAGGGAAAAAGAAAGTAGTGCAAAGTTTCTTGATGACCTAGAAAGACTACCTGAATTATCAAAGGAAGAACTTACTGCTCTATCTGAAAGAGTTAAAAATTTTAACAAGAAAAAGAAATAATATTCATATTAAGGAGAAAAGATATGAAAATTGTAATAGTAAACGGCAGTCCAAGAAAAGGCAACACCTACTCAGCTATTAACGCATTTGTTGAAGGTGCAAAGGATAACAACGACATTGAAGTTATCGACTCATATAAGCTAAAGATTAGTCCTTGTGTAGCTTGTGGTACTTGTGAATGTTACAAGGGTTGTGTAGCAAAAGATGACAGTAACCCTACTGTTGATAAATTAGTAAATGCTGATATGATAATATTTGCCACACCTGTATATTGGTGGGGAATTACTGCACAGATAAAGTTAGTAATTGACAAATGCTACTGCAAAGGTGCTTTGCTAAAGAATAAGAAAGTGGGAGTTATTGCAATCGGTGGTTCACCTACAACTAATGTTCAGTATGAACTGATTGAAAAGCAGTTTCAATGTATTGGCGATTACTTAGATTGGGATATTAAATTTCACAAATCTTTCTTTGCAAGTGAAAAAGATGACCTACTAAAGAATGAAAGTGCTATGAAAGAACTTAAAACACTTGGTAAAGAAATTTAATTTTTTATTTATCCATATAAAAAGGAGCAACTGCTAAAGTTGCTCCTAATTTTTTACTGAGTAATGGGACTTGAACCCGTACATCACAAAAGCTAGGCTAATTTTCAGAATTAACCTAACTTTATTTTATTATTTAGTTAAATATTCTAGCAATGCTTTACAACCGTTATAAATATCATTGTAGCATTTTTCAAAATCTCCGGTATACCATGGGTCAGACACATCTCTGTCACTACCTGCATAACTCATTAGCTTGTGAATTTTATTATTCGGATCACCCTTTAAAATTCTGCTCATATTGCGTACATTGTTACTATCCATAGGAATTAACAAATCATATTTATCATAGTCGGATTTTTTAATCTGTACTGCCCTTTTTCCATTGCAATCAATGTTGTGTAAATTTAAAATTTCTTTTGCCGGTGGATATACAGGATTACCAACGCCATTCCATATTTCTTCTGTGCTGGTAGCTGACGAAGTAACAACAAAGTCACCTTCAAGACCTTTCTTCTTTATCATATCTTTAAATATAAACTCTGCCATTGGTGACCTGCAAATATTACCATGGCACACAAACATTATCTTTGTCATTATATTTTCCTTTCATATTTGGTTTAATTATTCCTAAAATTTATTTTAATTGTACCACAAAAAGAAAGTTCTTGCTACAAAAAACCTACTCAACAAAATGACTCTATATCAATAAATTATGAGTAATGCAATAAAATAAGTATAGGTAAAAACTATCCAAATTTCATAAATCAATTATTACAATTTAATTATGTAATACTTCAAATTGTTATTACCTATCCAAGTAACTTTATAACAATTATTGATTAGTATTTCTTCATTTTTCCTACCGGTAGGTTTTTTTATTGTTCCTTGAATTAATTTCTGTCCTCTGAAAAATGAATATATACCATCTTGCTTATTGCCGGAATAAAAATTCTTGTTACTAACTAATGTTAAACAATAAGTGCCTTTGAAACCTCTTTCCCTGAGTTCTTCCATAAATTTTATATCTTTTACACAAGAAAACATTTGCTCCGGGTATTGACCGTTTTGAGGATATTTTAATTCTATGGCATACTTCTCACTTTCATTATATATAACAATATCCATCTCATGCTTTATTGTTTTAGTAATATTAAAAAATTTAGTATTTCTTTCAAATTGTATTTTATAATTTGTTAGTTCATTACGAAGAAAAATCCCCAATTCGTGTTGTAAACTAAATTCATTATAAACTTCAATTTTTTCTTCTAATATAAGTTTCATAAAACTATTCATAAGTGTTACTAAATTCATTTCTACACACCCCACACGATATTTTTATAGTTTAATTATTCCTAAAATTTATTTTAATTGTACCACAAAAAGAAAATTCTTGCTACAAAAAGCCTACTCAACAAAAGTTAAGTAGACTTAGATTTAGGTATTAAGTTAAATTACTTCTGCACATATTCTTTGATTTGGTTATATGATAGGTTATTGTCACCACCATAAGTTTAGAAGATTGGCAGGCTCTATTTTTCTTACCCCAACATTTATTATAGAGCCATTATGGTTTATGGGTGACATACTTTCTTCTTTCACTACTGTCTACCTCGCTTATTAAGCACAAATACGAAAGGATAGAGGCATCTACGCCCTCCCTAAAAACAATTTATAGAATTGTTTTCTTAACTCCAAGTACAACATGGTCGTTTAGCGTTGTGCATAAATGCACTTCCTCAAACTCCCTGTTGTAGCTCTTCCTCGAACTCCTTTCTTCTGCCACCGGCAGCAGTCGTTCTCGTCACACTTTCAAGTCCTGTCACCCTATGGCTTGTTGTATAAAGAAAAAGAGAAGTACTAGTGTACTTCTCTTTTTCTTGGTGCGGGTGACAGGACTTGAACCTGCACGTCGGTGAACACTAGAACCTAAATCTAGCGCGTCTGCCAATTCCGCCACACCCGCATATATTTTATTTTGCGTTTTGTTGTCTCTCAACAACGATATTCATTATATCTTATGATGTCCTAAAAGTCAACACTTTTTTGCAAAAATATTTAAAAAGTGATAAAAACACAGAAAATCGCCCCAAAAACAGCCTATTAATGAGGTTTTGGCGATAAAAAAGTATTTTATAAATATCTATTGATTATAAATTTCAACTGATTATTTTTCTTTTTAAGCATAAAAAGTGCCTAGTAATTTCTTAAAAAACTAGGCATTTTCTTGTGAAAAAATTTCTCTGGTGCAGTTTTGGTGCAGTAGCAAAAGATTTTCATTAAATTTTATATACTTAAATTCTGCTGACAATAGGTATTAAACTGTTCCATTGCAGGGTTATTTAGTCTATCAAAAACATCACAATATGTATTTATAGTTACAGAAATATCAGTATGTCCCATCCAGTTTTTCAAAACTTCTGCTGATATTCCTGACTCAATAACTCTGGTTGCAAAGGTATGTCTTAGAAGATGCTGACCACCACTGATTTCTATATTTAGCTTCTTACATATTCTGGTAAACGAACTATTCACTTGTGAGGTAGATATTGGTCTATTGCTTTTAAAATTATAAAACAGTAGTCCGTTATCATTCTCTTTATAGTTTGTCAAAACTTCCTTTAGGATAGGCACTAAACAATCTTGAATTGGTACATCACGATAACCTTTTTGAGTTTTTGTTCTGTCCCCTACTTTTATTGCATAATTTATACCTCTTGTAACGGTATTTCTAACATGTATAAGTCTATTTCTCAAATCAATATCCTTAGCAGTCAAAGCACAAATTTCTCCCATTCTAAGTCCGGCAAAAAGTTCAATGTAAAACATAGGTCTGTAATCAATAGCATTTTTATTGATTTTCATATCTTTAAGATAATTAAGAAAATCATTTTCTTCTTCAACAGTAAAGGCTACTACTTTCTTAGTTGGTTTATCTGACTTTGGCTTTCTAATAAACGGACTATCCATCAGGTTATACCCCATTAATCTTTTATGTATGGCAAGGTTATAAGCTTTAGACATTGAAGAATACACTTTATCAATTACACTATTAGAATAGTGCTTTATGGAAAATAAAAAATCATTAATTTGATTTGTTTGTATCTTTGTAATTGGAATTTTAGCCAGACTTCCTTTTTCTATAATTCGAACAGTCAGCAGTCTTCTGTTATAAGCAGAATCTTGTATTCTATTCATATTGTGGTCATACTCTGCATCTTTCTTAAGCAAATCAACTATTGTAGCATCTGTAGTTTCACAAATTTTTTGCTCCATAATATCTTTTAATAATTGATTTCTCTTTTTAATAAGTTCTGTTTTAGTTGATGCTGATAAACTTTTTCTTGCTATTTCTCCACTATACTTTTGATAACTTATTTGGCATCTCCATCTCTTACGACTTTTATCATAGAAAATTGTGCCTTCGCCGTTACCTTTTCTCTTAGGTTTATTTGCCATAAAAAACACCTCTTATTGATTATTAATCCAAGTATTTCTTTCACTACTTTTTCTCTTTACTGAAAAGAAATTAATGAAAGCAGTTTTTAGTACAAGTTGTTTTTTGCCTAAATCTGTAGAAGGAAATTCAGGATGTCGAAACAACTCCTCTACTGTTTTCCTAGACCAGCCGGTCATCTTCATGACATCTTCAATATTAAAGAACAAGTTATTAACTACTTGATTATTAATGTTACGAGATATTTCTTCAATCTGTTTTTGCAATTCTAACAATGCAGGAATTGTTAATACAATATCTTCTTTATTTTCTGACTTTTCAATTAAATTTTTAGTTTTTTTCATAAAAAAAACTCCTTTTTGTTATATTAAATCAAAAACGAATAATCTGTATCTTCGTTTCACTGAATTATCAAACAAAATGGAGTTAAATTTTTATTCTTTACAAGAATTTATTTCTTGTAAAGAACTATAGTATTTAATTTGACAAATAATATTTGCTAACTTCTTTACTGCTATAAGGCCTTTAGCAAATGCTATTTTATTTTGTTCGATTAATTCAGTTCTTATATTCTAATACAATTTATTCGATTTTGATTCTTTCTTATAGCATGATGTTAGCACAGTTACCTTAATAATACAATGTACATTTTTATGAATTTGTGCATAATTGATTCTAATTTTAAATATAAAACAACCTACAAGTAACTACTCATAGGTTGGTTCTATACTTATTAAGTTTTAATCAAGAGTTTAATTCTTTTTCGATTTCATCCAACAGGTTCTTGATTTCAGCTTTAGGAGATAGATTATAAGCAATATCCAAGAAATACTTTGCCATTTCAAAATCTTCTTCAGCATAAGCCTCTTCGCCACAATCAACTGCTAATTTTATAATTTTTTGATTTGGCTTTAGTGAGATACCATAATTATTAGTAAACTTCATCTCATCACCAAATGAAATATCATTTTCAGTTATACCACTTTCATCCTGAATAAACTCAAGTTCATTGTAAGCGTCTCCGGAATTGTCATCATACTTTAGGCTGGTATTGTAACAAATATAAGCCTCTTTCCACAATTCATTTTCAGAAAAAAACTTTCCTAATGTTCTGTAAACATAAGCTAATTCCTTTGGTTCAAAAGTATATTTAAAAACTTCATTAAAAAGCTTTAAACATTTTTTCCCACTAATATTACCATTAATACTTAAAGTTTCAGCATATTGTAATGTGATGGTTGCTGATACAGGATTCCATTTTCTTGCTTTTTCAAAGGCTGTTTGAGCTTCTTCAAATTCTTCTAAATTCCATAGTACAGAACCATACATAAAATATATTGTTGCATACGGAAATGGTACTGCATATATTTCTCTTCTTTCTTTTCTATGCAAAGAACGGTAAAGTACCTCTTGCATAGATTCTTCAAAGCTGAAAAATACCATTTTGGAATTTTCTTTAAATGTACCATCATTGATATAGCCTTCCCCTTCTTCAATCAACTTTTCTGCTAATGAAAGTGCTATATCATAGTCACCATTTCCAATAATATTTGCAATCCTATCTAGTTCTTCACTTATTCTGGGAACTTCTTTTTCAAAAGATTGCACAAGTTTTTCTTTTTCAGCAAAAGGAATAGCTTCACTAATAAGCAACCCTATTGCGTAAAGTGTATCCTTATCCTCTTTACTGCCCTCGAATTTTTCAATTATACTATCTAAGAACTCGGTATCTTTCTCTAAGTCACCGGTCATTACACTCTTTAGTTCTTTAATAATTTCTTTATCGTTCATATAACACCTTTAATATTTCAAATTTTTTACAATATAATTCTGTCTATATCGGCATTTTAACACATACAACTATAAAAAAACAATAGGTATATTAATAATAACAAATACACTTTGCAATTTTCATAGATATTTTTCGATTAATATTTACTTATCAACCTTATCACATACAAAACAAAGATAAAAGTATTATTCAATACTCCAAACAACTGTTACTGTATCTGAAACATCAATATCATCAGGGTCAATGTCAATATCGTAAGACTCGGCTGAAACAGCTGTACAAGGTAATGCTACACCAGAGGCATACATTGAAGTTCTCATAGGACGGCTGACAAAATCCACCTCGCCCCATGAATAATCAATATTCAAGATATTTCCTAATTTAACTCCTGATACTTTAGCCAACACTTGAGCTTTTTCCATAGAATCTTTGATTGCCTTTTCTAACAACTGATTTTTTGGTTTCTCAGGGTCAGCAACTGTATAATCAATATCAAATTCAGGGTAAATCAATGAACGACTTAATGCATACAAAACTTTACCCAACATTTCGTTATCAACCGGAAATTCAATCTTTGTTCTGTGGGTATATCTATAGTCTTTAAATTGTTTCTTCCAAGTTCTGCTGATTTGAAAATTTTCAAATTCAGCTTCAACATTAAAATATAAAGTCTTTACTTTATCCCTTTCAAATCCAAGATTTTCAAACATATCCTTGATTTTCTCAGTCTTTTCAGCAGACTCCTTTACTGCCTTATCATAAACCTTATTTGTACCTTCAACAGTCATAATCAATCGAATAGTATCAGGCTTTACTGATATTTTTTCTTTACCAGTTACTCTTACTGTTCGTATGGTACATTATCTTTCCTTTCCAATTCATCAAGAAGTTGTTTCACTTCATCAAAGTGGGTTAAGTCATATGCAATATTAAGAAAATATTTTGCAAATTCATCATTGCCATTTTCTGCACTATTCTCGCCATAAGCTATAGCTAATCCTACAACATCCTCATTAGGCTCTAATGGAAAGCCGTATTTCCTACTAAACTTCTTCATTGTTTCAATAGGTGCAGGTTTTATTTTCAAATGTGTGGTTTGTTCAATATAAAACAACTCACCATAAGCAGCAGCAGTATTAGAATCAAAATTCAAACTATAATCTTCACAAGCAATAGCCTCTTGCCACATTTTCTTTTCAATAAAGTAATAACCAAGATTTCTATAGCAACGGGCTAAATCCTCAGATTTATAAGCAAAATTGAAAATTTCAATTGTATAATCAAAGAATGTTTCAATGTCCCCCATAGCCTTGTATGTTTCTGCATATTCAAAGGCAATATCTGCATCCATAGGATTCCATCTTTTTGCTTTTTCAAGTGCAACATTTGCCTCTGTATAACGACCAAGTTCAAACAATATATTTCCATAAAAGAAATATATTGTGGCAAATGGAAAATTAGATGGTCTAATATCTTTCTCACTATCTCTGTGTCTATAACCATAAAGTAATTCTTGCATAGGGTTAATGAAACAAAAATAATCACTGACTGAATCGTTCTGATACATACCGGCAGAAATTAACTCTTCAGCATTTTCCACTAATTTTTCTACTTTATTAAATGCCAAATTATAATCACCTGATTGTAGGGTAGAAAACAAATCATCAAGTTCATTTTCAATTTCTGCATTATCTTTTTCAAAAGCATTAGCAAATTCATTGACCTTTTCTTCAGGCAACATTCCACTTATCAGCCTACCACAAGCCCTGATAATCTCTTTTCCAAATTCATGGTCTTTGTACTTTTCCATTTGTTCCATTAAATATTGTATATCTTTTTCATTTTCACCGGTCAAACCACCTGCAATGTCCCTCATAATTTCTTGATAATCCATAATATCCTCCTTAAATAATTAAATTTATATAAAATAATTAATAATCAATATCAGTTTCTGTATATTATGCATTATATCATACTTACTTTTAGAAACACAATAGAAAAAGAAAAATTATAGTGTTTTATATCTGTGTTGTAAATAATCAGCCAAAAAGCTGAAAGAAAATTGTAGGTATAATAATTTTGATTGTCTTTCTGTAGAACTAATAGAAATAAAATAAATCAATGTATTAGGGTATAAATAAAAAATATGGCAATTATACGTGCCTATTATTTACAAAATGTGAACTCAGATAACAAAAGTGATACACATGTGTATCACTTTTTGTGATTTTTTACCATCAATATTATATTTTTTCACATTATTTATCTGATTTGAGCTTTAATTTTAATGAACATAAAAATTGGTTAAAACAGAGGACTTCCCTATTTATGCAAATGAATTGGAAAAAATTTTTGTATTATGACATTTAGAATTATGATTTTAAATAACCATTGCAACCTCGTTTTACAATGTATGATTTTGGGGTTTATGCAAGATTTCTTAAGAAAAAATATTCATCACTTACACTTAATCAATATTTTAATCAAACATTTTATTCACTACTCAAAAAATAATTTTCTTAAATATTTCTTGCAAAGGTCTGATAATAATCTCACTATTATTCACAACAAAATTCATTATAAAACAGTTAGATTTAGTTTTTATAAAGTAAAAATTTTCTGAAATATAACAAAATTAGCAATCTAAAAAGTCAATTATAAAAATAAAATCGTTAAATTATACTAAGACAAAATCAACTTTTTGGTACATAAAAAATATATGTATTAACAATACAAAAAACATAAAATAAAAAAGGCAAAAAGCCGATTTAGTCTTAGTCAGGTAACTTTTTTAAAATTTTACAGGGCAGTAGCCTAGATAATATCCGGATTTTCAGCGAATTCAAAAGTTGTAAAAAAGGGCTTTTTTAATGCATTATTTTTCACACTTTAAAAGCCTCTTTTTTTACACGTTTTGAAATTATTTTGTTGTATTTTTTCACATTTTGTGACGAAAAATTTAGCTATAATAATTGTAAAATCAAATACAAATTTGAATAAATTACTTAATGATTTTTCCCACTAAAAGCTTAAATATTATTTGACATAGAAAGTATTTTATTATACAATTTTATTAAGTAACTAAGGTTTTAGTATACTTAATTGAAAGGAGAACTTTATGAAAATTAAAAGAATTTTATGTGTAATACTAGCTATGACAGTATTACTATGTGGTGGTGTTGTAACCTCAGTATCAGCTGATACTACTACAATTAGTGCTGACACTACTTCAAAAGTTATGTGGAATTACAACAAAAACTCTAAAACACTTTATATTTATGGTACAGGTGATATGGGTAGTCTTCAAGACAGTAATAACAAATATAACTATCCATGGAAACAATATCGTGACGAAATAACTGCCATTAATATAGCTGAAGGTATCACAACTATTAGTGACAATGCATTTTTCAACTGTGAAAAGGTTATAAGTGTTACTATACCTAACACCGTCACTTCTATAGGTAGAAGTTTTGTTTTCTGTAGTTCGCTTACAAGCATTGACATACCGGCTTCTGTTACTTCTATTCATTATAGAACTTTTGAATTTTGTGGTAAATTAGAAAGTATCAATGTTAATAAAAATAACAAATACTTCACTTCAGTTGACGGTGTTCTTTACAACAAAAATAAAACTAAACTGGTAAGATATCCTGAAAGCAAAAGAGATGAATCCCTAGTAATACCTAGTACTGTTAAAGTTATCAATAAAGATGCTTTTTATTCATGCGATTATATAAAAAATGTTACTATTCCTAATTCCGTAACAACCATGGAATATAACGCATTTTTCCATTGTGATGAACTAGTAAATGTTAAGATGGGTAATTCTGTAGTAACTATGGACTCTTTTAGTTGTTGTAACAAACTTAAATCTTTATATATTCCAAAAACTTGTAAAAAAATAGATACACCTTTTGCATATAGTAATAGCAATATTACCGGTATAACTGTACACAAAGATAACAAGTACTTTAGTTCTTCAAAGGGTGTTCTCTACAACAAGGACAAAACTATTCTTTATAAATATACCAGTGGCAGTAAAAACTCTTCATTTGAAATACCTAATACAGTTAAAGAAGTTGATACATCTGCATTTTCAAATAGCAAGAATCTACAATCAATTAAAATTCCAAAAACAGTTGAAACCCTTGGCAACTGCGCTTTTGAAGGTTGTTCAAAACTTAAGAGTGTTAGAGTTCCTAATAAAGTAACTTGGCTTTCCCGTACTTTTTTAGATTGCTACAATTTAGAAAGTATTTCACTTCCAAGCTCTCTATATGAATTTGAAAGCCATGACATTAAAGGTTGCGATAACTTAAAAGAAATTGTATTTAGAGGTAGAAAATCACAATGGAATGCTATGGAAGGTATAGATAAACTTGAAAAACCAAAAAATTGTACTGTCCGTTTTGAACTAAAAGAAAATCAATTTACAGTAACTAAAGAGCTAAGCAACATTGGTATTAGCAACAAAAGCAACATTGTAACAAAAGGTAAAAGTTTCTCAGCAAAACTAACACCATACAAAGGTTATGTACTAACTGAAGTAACTGTAAAAATTAATGGTAGAGATGCTAAAGCTCCTTTCAATAATAAATCTTGCAACATTAGGATTTCTAAAGTAAATGGTGATATTACCATTTTCGCTAAATCTAAAAAATCACAAACTATTAGTGTTAAAAAGTCTTTCACTAAGAAAAAAGGTTGCAAACCTTTCTACCTTAAAGCTAAAGCAAAAACAAAACTTACTTATTCTTCAAGCAACAAAAAGGTTGCAACTGTAAACAGTAAAGGTAAAGTTACTGTTAAAAGGGTTGGTAAAACCACTATCACAATCAAAGCAATATCCAATAGCACATATGTTTCAGATACTAAAAGAATTGCTGTTACAGTTAAGAAAAAGTAATTGTCTTATAACTTCATAAACAAAATTACACCTATCGTTTTTTACCGATAGGTGTTTTTTATGCTCTAAAATAAAAAAAGCAATAATCCCCACCATACAATGATGAGGATTATCTTTAAGTAATTAATATGAATAGTAGAATTCTGTTTTACACTACTTTGTTACAGTTGTTTTTGCTGATGACCATGAAGAATAGATATTATAATTTTTGCCGGAGAATTTTGTTGTTTTATAGGTACGGACTCTGACAAAATATTTTTTCTTAGCCTTTAACTTAGTTATCTTTTTAGCAGAAACAATATTCTTTACAGTAACGGTTTTTGCATTTTTGAAATTCTTAAATGTACTGTACTGAATTTGATAACCTGTAGTTTGAGTTTTCTGTAGTTTTAAATTAACTTGCATACCCTTTGAAAGTCCTTTTACTGACTTAACAGAAGTTGCTTTAGGTACAATATTATAATAGAAAGTCTTTCCCCCACTATAATTACCTTTAAACTTAACCTTTACAGAATATCTGCCTACATTCTTTCTACCTCTAGAATATGTAACTGTATAATCGGTTTTATTCTTCAAGATTTTATTTTTACTGTCTTTTACTGTAACAGTAGGAGTTTGAGTTTTACCGTTATATGTGAAAGCAGTTTTTGAAATACTTACCGATGAAATCTTGCTGATTACATTGTCATACTGCACATTGTTACAAATTGAACACTTACTGATTTTTCTACCGTTACTTTTCATTGTAGCAGGTGTTATTGTAGTTACATACGAATGACCTTTTGCCTTTATAGTTTCGGTATAAGTATCTCCACAACCTTTGCACACATAAGTTTTTACACCGGTTTCTGTACAAGTAGGTTCTTTCACTACCTCATACTTATAATTGTGGCCTATCTTATCAACAAAATCACTCTTATATGTATCACCACAATTCTTACATACATTTAGTGTATAGCCTTGTGTTGTACAAGTAGGTTTTACCACTTTCTGTTCATAATTATGATCTATTTTAGAAATAGCTTCTGTATAATTATCTCCACATACTGTACAAGTGTATTTGCCTAAACCTTCTTCTGTACAAGTTGGTTGTTTCACTACTTCATACTTATAGTTATGGTCTATTGTTGCTATAGATTCAGTATAAGTATCACCACATTCACAAGTATAAGTTCTGATACCTGTTTCTTTACAAGTAGATTCTTTAGTCACTTTAGAAGTATATTTATGTTCATGGAGATTTTTTATATAATAGGGATTTAAACTATACAGAGTAGTACCATTATTATCTGTTACATACCACTTAACTAAATTATCACTGCATAATATAGGTTGACAATCAGATAATCTTGCAGTCAAAGTTTTTGCTGATGAAACAGTTTGACCTTTTGCATCAACAGTCATTCCTTTAGTAGTTACTTCATTAGTCGATTTATTAGTTTCTTCCCACATAACTAAGAATAAATTTTCACTTATTTTTACCAGTTCAGGAGTACCACAAGTTATGTTATCATTCTCTGTATAAACGGTTAATGGGACTTTCTTTGTTCTATAAAAAGATGTATCTGTTACTGTTAAATAAACATTTCTGTTTTTATTGGTTTTAGAAATATCTTGAGAAAAAGTAATGATACAATTATCACTACCTATTTCAAAGCCACCTATTGATGAACCTGTATAGTTACCTCTTCTGATGTTAAATCTTTCTGGTACAGTAACTGAAACATCGGTTAGTTGGTCGTTTTTATTAAATTTAGTTAATGTTATACCATTCACTGCCATTATTTCTCCACCCTCAACTAAATCACTGGTTTCGGAATGGTCAACTCTATAAATATAATCACCATATGTTTTTATATACTGATTAAACGAATGGCTTACATATCCTTGAGATAAATTTGATATTTCATATTGATAGTCAACTGTTTTCATAGTAGATTCATCAATAGTGAATATCATATTTGCTTGATGGTTAAGTTTATCTTCTGTAGTGTACATTGTGTGACAGGTATAAACATATAGTTTGTTGTCAAGTTCTGCCATTCTAAGTGAACCAAAATTAAAAGGCTCATATGTATTTGAACCATAAATTTTACAATCACTTACTTTTGTCCAATCTTTAGTATATTTTATAACTCTCATAATTTCGGCAGAGTCGTTTTCTTCTTTGTTATCTTCACCAAAAACCAGATAGTTATTGTCTTTTCCGTAGAAATACCCACCAAATTTATTTAATTCTTTTTCTATTTTATTTGAATAAATCAACTTTTTGCCATCACTTGAATACTTTTCTATCAATACACCATCAGAAGTATTTTCAACTTTATTAAGTGTACCATCCTCATTTTCACTTAAATATGAATTTACAACAGAAGCCCATGTTGAATAATTATTTTCAGAAATATTTTCATTACTTGTTCCGTCTAAAGAGTCTTTACTGCTTAATGGTTGAGATTTTTTCTCTATAGTTACGGTACATTGTGCTTTCGTATTGTCGTCAGTTTTTGCAGTTATAACTGCTGTACCCTCTCTGTTACCATAAACCTTACCCTCATCAGTAACAGAAGCTACTGAGTTATTACTACTTGACCAATCACAAAAATATTTTGGTACTGCATCACTTGAAGTAGTTAATGCAACACTATCACCTACATTAATTGTTGCAGAATTTTGGGACAATTTAATTTGAGAAGGTTTTGACCAATAAATATTATCCACATAATAGTTACCGTCAGTATCCTTTTCAATGGCCATAATGTTGTTTTCGTAATTAAATAGTGAAAATACCGGAAATTCGGTATCATAGGAAGAAACCCTATTAAAATCACTGTCATACTCAACTAATTTACTGTTGTTAGCATACATTACAGTAGTGTCATTCACATTGTTATGTACTATTCCGGGACCTACACTACCATAAGACCTATTATTACCCTCATAACCGGCTCTTGATACGCTACCTAACATAGGTAAATTAGATATGTCACCGGTATTTAGATTTTTTGAATCCATTACACTGGCTTTGCTAAATAAAATAGATGACCATGCTAAATCACCGTTAGAAAGCATTGTTGCATTTCTTTTATGATAAGAATTATACTGTCTGTAAAATACATCAATATAACCATCATTTACAGTTACTTTATTTTCTGATACATTACCACATTTCAATGCTCTTGTAGTATGACTATATCCCCAATAAACCCAATCAGCATCTCCTTCAAAATAGAAATTACCGTTAGTACTATCAAAGCCACAAAAATCATATACAGCACCTTTTGTATCTACTGATGTAATTTCTTCAAAATTCTTACTGAATAAACGAATACTATACTTTGTGTCATCACCGGAGTTATCGCTAATAGCAATATAATATCTACCTTGATTATCCACACCTATGGCATCAGCACTAAAGCTATTTATATCAGAAAAAATATCTGATAAATTTTTGCTTAATTCTACTTTCTCCGTTGATGAATCAAAAACATCCATATAATATTTAGGATTTGAAGTATATTTATCATTTACTATTAGCACATATAGCTTTGGACCTGATACAAATGAATCTACAATATCTCTGTAAGAATAATCAACAATTTCTCTTACAGTGTTATCCTTAACATCATAGAAGTTAATAGACTTATTAAAATAATAAAATCCACCCTTTTCATAGGAAGGCAAAACTTCAAATCTGTCATTCATACTTTTAAATTCTATTGAATCATTAGGCATTTTTACTGCACTGCTTTTAGTTAGTGCTTTTGCTGAATTAGTAGTTCCAGACACATTACTAAAAGTATCAGACAATGACAAGACTGTTGAAGTCACTGCCACTAAAAATGCAACTAATATTGCCGATAGCTTTTTGAATTTCATTTTAACATTTCCTTTCCTTGTAAAAAATATTATATTATCATAATAGCATAAATAAAATATACTTTCTAGCATATATATTTACAAATTTTGACAATATTTTTTGTAATAGTCAACAGATATAATCTGTAATAAATACATTACTACTCAAAAAGTTTTTACATATTTTGAGAACAAATTTCAGTTATAATTATTGCAAAATTCAGTATTCAAATTTCTTTACAAACCTTTCGTTAGCAAATTTAAAATATTGAATTTATCTTTGATTTATGGCATAATAAAAGTAAATAAAAACTTAAGATTTATTGGAGAAACTATGAGCTATATATTAAAGCAATATGACACACCTCTAATTAAATTTAATATTAATAAAGATGCATTTGGAATAAGTACAAAGATTCTTTGGGTAAATGAAGAGAAAAGAAATTTACTTCCTTTATCACTTAACAAAAATCTTGACAATTTATCAAGTTGGTTAAGACACAGAACAATTCCCTCTAACAGAGCATTTGTGGAAAATTTTCTTGCTAAACTTGGACTAAATGAAAAAGACACTAAGGGCATAATTGACATATGCAAAGGACTTTCACTTAACGACAGTTACTGGATTGTTGATGAAAATTTCAAGGGTACATTTGCAAACAATAATCTTTACGATAACAGATTTAGTCAAACACTTTCCCTTATGGCTTTTACGGGATACGGTAGCTATGTAAAGTCAACTTTTCGTTCTTCTCCCGAGTTTACTACCGGTGGTATGTTGGCTAAATGCTGGAGAAGAGTAAACGGCAAAATTTTACTTTATAAATCTGGTACTCAAGGTTTTGCTAATTCAGGAAAAGAACCATATTCGGAACACTATGCTTATCAAATAGCAGAAACTATGGGACTTGATTTTGTAAAATATAATCTTTCTAAATGGAAAGGTTATCTCTGTTCAACTTGTGAATTATTTACAGATAAGGACACTTCCTACATTCCTGTTGCTTATATTGTAAATGGCTACAATCTGAAGGATATTTTAGTTTATTACAAAAATCTTGGAGAAAAATATTACAATAGCCTTGTAAGTATGTTGGTCTTTGATGCAATTATTTGTAACACAGACAGACACCTTGGTAACTTTGGTTTTCTTGTTGATAATAAGGAAAATAAAATTATAGGTACTGCTCCTATATTTGACAACGGACTTTCTCTTTTTTGCTATGCTATGGAAGACGATATTGAAAATCTTGATAAGTATGCAGAAACCAGAACTCCTGCACTATACGAAAACTTTGTAGATGTTGCAAAGGAACTTATCACCCCTATTCAACAAGAACAGTTAAAAAGATTAATAGGCTTTAAATTCAAAAAGCACTCAAGATATAATCTTGATAAAAACCGTCTTAAAGCTATTGAAAACTTTATTCAAAAGAGAGTTCTGGAATTACTAAATTAATTAATTGTTTTTCTCACTACTCTGTCAAAATAGAAGCATATAAAATTACACCTATCGTTTTTTACCGATAGGTGTTTTTTATGCTCTAAAATAAAAAAAGCAATAATCCCCACCATACAATGATGAGGATTATCTTTAAGTAATTAATATGAATAGTAGAATTCTGTTTTACACTACTTTGTTACAGTTGTTTTTGCTGATGACCATGAAGAATAGATATTATAATTTTTGCCGGAGAATTTTGTTGTTTTATAGGTACGGACTCTGACAAAATATTTTTTCTTAGCCTTTAACTTAGTTATCTTTTTAGCAGAAACAATATTCTTTACAGTAACGGTTTTTGCATTTTTGAAATTCTTAAATGTACTGTACTGAATTTGATAACCTGTAGTTTGAGTTTTCTGTAGTTTTAAATTAACTTGCATACCCTTTGAAAGTCCTTTTACTGACTTAACAGAAGTTGCTTTAGGTACAATATTATAATAGAAAGTCTTTCCCCCACTATAATTACCTTTAAACTTAACCTTTACAGAATATCTGCCTACATTCTTTCTACCTCTAGAATATGTAACTGTATAATCGGTTTTATTCTTCAAGATTTTATTTTTACTGTCTTTTACTGTAACAGTAGGAGTTTGAGTTTTACCGTTATATGTGAAAGCAGTTTTTGAAATACTTACCGATGAAATCTTGCTGATTACATTGTCATACTGCACATTGTTACAAATTGAACACTTACTGATTTTTCTACCGTTACTTTTCATTGTAGCAGGTGTTATTGTAGTTACATACGAATGACCTTTTGCCTTTATAGTTTCGGTATAAGTATCTCCACAACCTTTGCACACATAAGTTTTTACACCGGTTTCTGTACAAGTAGGTTCTTTCACTACCTCATACTTATAATTGTGGCCTATCTTATCAACAAAATCACTCTTATATGTATCACCACAATTCTTACATACATTTAGTGTATAGCCTTGTGTTGTACAAGACTGTTTTTAGTTACTGCTTTAGCTGAACCGGTTGTTTTTATAACACTGTTAAAAGTATCTGACAATGACAAGACTGTTGAAGTTACTGCCACTAAAAAAGCAACTAATACTGCAGAAAACTTTTTGAATTTCATTTTCATTTCCCTTTCTTAAATAATTTCACATTATCATAATATCACATTAAATAATTATTTTTCTATTGCTTATAATTAGAAATTTTTATAATAATTTTGTGATACATAACAGATTTATTTTACAAAGAAAAACCTCTCAAAAGAGAGGTTTAAACTTTTGTTATATAATTTTAGCAATTCTTATTTTACAACTTCTTCAACTACTTTTGACAAAGCAGAATAATCTTCCTCTGAGATTTTATATACTGAATTTTTATCAGTATTAGCTGTAATATGATTTTCATTAGCAACAGTAAAGGTATATTCTACTTTGCTGTCAACATATCCGTTAATGGAAAATCCACCACCATAATCATTACTGTCACTACTGCTTTCAGCATTTTTTAAAGCTGAAATGACAGTATCTTTTTGGTTAGAATTTAGAGTATATTCTTTTCCCTTATCAGTTACAACAGATAGCCTATCTATCTTGTCAAAATCAACCTTGTCGGTAATTTTACTGCATCCGCTCATAATAGACATAGTCGTTATAATCATTAATATAAATACAATTGTTCTTTTCATAAATTCTCCTTATGGCGACTCAACACAATCAGCATATTGCTGAAGAATATAGTCACCGTAATAATCTGCTTCAATTTCTCTATCATCAACAGACTTTTCTACTCTATTTATCCATTGATAATAGTGCGTAATTTCATGAGATAATGTATAAATAAAACTTGCTAATGCGTTATCCTTACCTATTTCGTTTAACAAATCTTCATAATCACCTGTAGAAATTTTAATATAAGGTTCTGTAAAATAATCATTAGGTTCAAAAAAGCTACCTACTACATAGTCACCATCTTTAGTTTTTACATAGTCAGTTGCTTTTACATAGATAGGCAACATAATAGGAAATTTATAATTCTTTCTTAACCATTTAGCAAACTTTTTCAATGATTTTTTTACATCATCATTTACATTCTTTTCTATCCTTAAATATATTCCATTTGGGATATTATCTTTTTCACCAAAATATTCTTGCCAATCTTCTGATAACCAAGGGTTCAAAGCATACTCCTAAATTAACTAATTTTAAACATTCAATTTTTTATGCCTATTATACATTTCAACTGCAATTTTATATAACTGATATACACACATAAAACCAACCACCAATATAAATGATGCAAGGTAAAAATACTTACCCAAAAGATATGTAAATGGGTCAGGTAGGTCATTTGTAACTTTTAGATAATACCATTCTGTATATGAATTATCTAAAAAGTATGCACCCACAATTACTGCACAGGTAGGTACAACTCTCCATATATTAATTAATGACTTTTGCTTTAAATCACAAGATACATTTGCATAAATCAAAAACAGTGGTGCTATCCATTGTAAATATAGTGGTGAAAAATAATCAAAGAAAAACAATGGTACAATAAATAATGCAAATGAAATAACATACATAAGTATATTTCTTAAAACCAACCTTTTCATATAATCACCTCATATAATTCTATCATAATAACAAATAAAAAATTACTATTTTCTACAATATTATTATATATTATTTATTAAGTTTTAGCAAGAATTAATATTAGAAAGAATAGAATAATTAAGCTGACACTACTTTTGTAATGTCAGCTTTTTTAATATTTTTTGATTAATTATTTTACTGTTATCTTACACTTAGCAGATTTTTTACTGCCGTCTTTTGCAGTAGCGTAAATAAAACAAGTACCTTTTTTCTTTGCAGTTACTTTACCTTTGCTATTAACTGTAGCAATCTTAGATTTTGATGTTGTCCATTTTACTGACTTAACATTAGCATTCTTTGGATAAGCAGTAGCTTTTAGTGTAACTGTTTTCTGTTTAGCTTTGCCCTTTACTTTTAGGATAGCTGAATTTCTGTTTAATTTAACAGATGTTACAGGTTGCTTTACTGTTACCTTAATAGTTGCATATTTTTTACTGCCGTCTAGTGCCATTGCTTTAATTGTAGCATTACCTCTACCTTTTGCAGTAATTTTACCACTTTGGTTTACTGTTGCTATCTTTGAGTTAGAAGTTGTCCACTTTAGCTTTTTGTTAGTTGCATTAGTTGGACTAACCTTAACTTTAACAGTTGCACTTCTGCCATTTAATAATGTAACAGATTTCTTACTTAATGAAACTTTAGTAACTTTCTTTACTGTTGGTTTTGTTGGATTAGTAGGTTCGGCTTTAGGATTCACCTTTACTTTAAATGTATCTATATAGTCATAATGCTGTACAGTTACAGTTCTCTCACCTACTCTAGTAAGGTCATAATCTAATGTATAGTTTTCTACTACTTTGGAAGTACCATCCTTGTAATAAACAGTAACTTCAAGACCTGAAATATCTAAACCTTCACCTTCAGTATATTCTGTTTTATTAGGTAGCTTTGTTACTGCAATTCTATCAATATTATTGACCTTTATTTTACAAGTTGTTACAACAGGTTCTTTATCATCAGGATTTTGTACTGAAATTGAAATTGTTGCATCACCAACACTTTTAGCAGTTACTTTACCGTCATTATCCACAGTTGCAACTTCCGGATTACTTGAAGTCCACTTAATCTCTGCTTCTGTTCTAACATTTTCAAATGTAGGAACTAAGTAAACAAAATTGTCAACTGTAAGGTTAGCACTTCTTGTGTTAAGTTTTACATTAGTATTGTGAATTTCGTATGTAGAACCTTTTGATGTATCCCACTTACCGTCAGAATGTAGATAGTACCAATTACCTTTGTATAAATAACCCGATGGGTCAACTGAAATTCTACTATTACTGTTAACAACATAAATCATATTGTCAAAGTTATCAACACCATCCGGATAAAGGTCACACTCTCCTGCTTTGTATCTATCCAGATTAATACTAAAAGTTTGTAAGTTCTTGTTATAATTAGGGTCATAATCGTTACCTAGTGGTCTTTTTTCAGAACCCTCAATACCGTTGGTAAATATAATATTATGTACATTCTCTGCAACATCAATGTAATAAACAACAGAATCATCATCTGTTTTAATAGAAGTAGGTCTCATTATGTAAGAATGTTGCTGGTCGTAACAAGCATCTTCACCACTCCACCAAAAAGCACAAGCAGTTGCATTGCTAAAATTAAACCACTTTTCTGGCATCGCAAAGAAATATCTCTTTGACTTATTGTTTATAGGACCTGTATAAGTACCACCTAAACTTGTAACAAATTTAGATTTTCTCATTTCAGGTGTTACTTTTTTATCATTTACATAAACTCTAACCTTTAGCTTTGCAGTTAAAACAATTTTTACTGTTGAATTAGGTTCTGTGATTGTTAGTAAAGCATTTTCAGAACCGGGATCTTTCTCACCATAATAAACATAGCCAGGTTCCCATTGACCATTAGTAGTTACATAAAATTCATATGGTGTACCGTCTGTCTTAGGGTTTACGCCTTTTAATGTAATCTCATAAGAACCATCTTGGTTCTTTGTCATCTTATTTATTTCATTATCTTTTTCCCAATCAATACCGTTACAAAGACCGGCTTCACCTGCAACATAATGGGTAGTTTCTGTTGGTACAACTTTACCCGGTGCATCTACACCATCAACAAGCACTTTTACAAAGCCATCTGTAATTACTTTACCGTCTTTGTTTCTGGTACCCTTCAAAGTTAAAATAATATCAACTGTTGAATTATCCATTGGTACGGAAAATTCAATATCTTGTGGGTTATTCTCACCAAGATTTGAACCGAAATTAACACTCCAATCATGATCTTCTGTAACCTTGATTGAGTAACAATCTGACTTAGAAACATTTGTATATGTTTTCTTGTAAGTACCGTCCGACTGAATCACCATATCATCAGCTACAGTTGTTGGATCCCATTTTGCACCTAAAAACGGTGCATCACCTACAACTGTATAAGTATGAGTCTTATCAATTGTAGTAGCTGATACTGATAGCCCACTAAAAATTGAACATACCATTAATAATGATAAAAACACACTAAAGAATTTATTTATTCTCATATGTAGCCCTCCTACATTAATATAGTTATATTTTACCATAATATAAAAACTTGTTCTACAATAATAATACACCAACATTCTTATAATGATTTATGCAATATGCTTAAACTTTTTGAACTATTTTTTAATAGTAAAAGAAAATCAGATGGCAATATAATCACCATCTGATTTCTTAATTGTATATATTCTGTTTTATATGAGGAATGTAAAAAAGTATTAGTCTGCAATCTTAGTCATATTACCATTTGAGAAAGTATATGTACCTTTTTCAAAATGATAGTTCTGACCGTTTCTGCTATCCCAACTACCGTTACCGTTGTTAAAGCAAACATTTGCATAAGTTGAAGTACCTAGGTCAATTGTATACTTATGAGTATAACCTGTCTTTTCGTTAGTTGAAGTCATTTTGTTACCAGGAGCATCAGTCCAAGAGCCATTACCTACCTGATAATGAATATATGGAGTTGAGTAACCCTTGTAGTAGATTGTTACTACATTTTCTGAAGCTTTGTCTACTGTAACTTCAATTGATCTGCCGGCAATATACTTACCATTGTGCTTAATTTGTAATAGCATTGTATATTTTCCTGCTTCCTTAGGTGTCCAGTTAGCAGTTCTGTCGCTATTTGTTGTAAGTGTTTCTGTCTTGTTATCTTTAGTTACCGTATAAGTATAATCGTGATATGTAACAAGTGATGATAGATTCTTAATATCAGCACTAAATTTAACTATATCATTTACTTTTACTGTACTACTGCTAATATTTAAATTATCAATACAAGCTTGAGCAACATAAATACTTTTTGTAACGGTTACTGTTGCACCGGTAGCGTCCTTAACTGTTACTTCATAGTTATAGTTACCAATATATTCAGGAATAACTGTGAAAATATTCTTAGTTGAAAATGGCTGTAAAACAGTTCTTGTATTGTACTGGTTCATTGCAAATTCATACTGATATGGTGCTTTACCACCTGATACATTAACTGACATATTAACATTATCACAGAAAGGAACTGAACCTGTGTTTGAATTAATGTTAAATTGGTTTATCTTTAGAGGTTGTTTCTCTGCAACTGTAACAGTTTTTTCAGCCATTACATAATTAGTTGAGCCATAGCTTTCTTTTGAATAAACTCTAACCCTATAAGTACCGGATTTGTTAAACTGCCATGAACAACCACTGACACTCGCATAGTCATAAATTGTATATTCTTTATTGTTTGAATCTAAATATGTGAATTTACTTACAGCACCGGAAGTAGCATTCTTAAGTGTTACTTTCATTGAAACATAATCACCTGCTTCAATTTTACCATCAGCCGGAGTAATATCAAATGATTCAATACCGAATTTATCATCTTCTACCGGAGTAATTACACCATTCTTAAACGTGTATGTACCCTTGTTGAAACGATAGTTTCTACCATTGTTGCTGTCCCAATTACCGTTGCCGTCATTGAAACATACATTTGCGTAATTCTTATCGCCAAGGTTAATTACGTACTTATGTGAATAACCGTCTTTTTCGTTAGTTGCAATCATTTTGTAACCCGGTGCGTTAGTCCAAGAACCATTTTCTACCTGATAGTGAATGTATGGAGAATAATAACCAACATAGTAAATTACAACTAGATTATCAGTTGTGTCTTTCTTATTAACAACATAGTTCACTGTCTTTGTTGCAGACTGACCGGACATATCACCCATATTACAAGTGATTGTATAATTACCGGCTTCAGTTGGTGTCCAATCTACTGAAGCATTGTATGGATCTTCCAGAGTTTCTACAACATTTCCATCTTTCTTAATCTCATATTTCAGATAATTATATCTGCCATACTTTGATTGAGAATATTCAATATCTGCCTTAATATTAATCTTTGTACCAACATACTGTGGAGAAGTTGGTGAAGTAACAATATTTTTGATTGTTAATGTATTTACCTTAATTGGCTTAAATGTTTTTGTTAGAGTCTTACCATCAGCATCTGTTACCTTAGCAAATACTGTGATATCACCACCCTTTTTTGCATAGAAGTAATAAGAAGAGTTAGTAGTTTTTTCTGTCTTTGTATTACCGTCTTGAGTGTAACCAAACTCATATGTATATGGAGTTTTACCACCAGATGCTGTAATATAGCAACTAACATAACCGTTTACACATGTTGAATCACTAGGTGACACTTCTGCATTATCGATTTTAAATTCTTTCTTTGGTGAAACTATAACAGTCTTTTCAGCCATTACATAACTAGTTGAGCCATAGCTTTCTTTTGAATAAACTCTAACCCTATAAGTACCGGATTTGTTAAACTGCCATGAACAACCACTGACACTCGCATAGTCATAAATTGTATATTCTTTATTGTTTGAATCTAAATATGTGAATTTACTTACAGCACCGGAAGTAGCATTCTTAAGTGTTACTTTCATTGAAACATAATCACCTGCTTCAATTTTACCATCTGCCGGAGTAATATCGAATGACTTAATGCCAAAATTATTATCAACTGCAATTGGTGTAATTACACCATTTTTAAATGTATATGTGCCCTTTTTGAACTTATAGTTTTGACCGTTTTTACTATCCCAATTATTATTACCATCATTGAAACAAACATTAGCATAGTCTGATGTACCTAGGTCAATTGTATATGTATGTGTGTAACCATCAACTGTTGTATCAGGTGTCATTGCTTTACCCGGTGCTGTAGTCCAGTTACCATCACCTACCTGATAATGGATATATGGTGATGAGTAACCTTTGTAGTAAATTGTTACTGCATTCTTATCAGGAGTAGTACCGCCAGCATTTACAGTAATATCTTTTGAATTACCATTTAATTTTACTGTACCGTTTAAATCTGACTTATATGTTTTATTATTGTTATTATCTACAATCTTAACATCTGATACAGATAGTGTACTGTCATTATTATCTGTGTCCTGAAAACTAAATGTCCAAGTATAATCCTCTACATTATTAGAATTCAAGTTTTCAACTATACTGTTTAAATCGTATGTAAATGTACCCTTAGCTTCTGTTTTTGTGCCATCAAAGGAGTAATCATTATTTACATAATAATTACTATATGTTTCAAATGGTTCAGAATAAGATGAATAAGTTGAACCTGTTGCTTTATTCTTAGCAATAATTTTAATTTCTATATCATTACGGCTCTTTGAACTTAGTGTATATTCTAAATTAATATTTGAACAATCAGATACCGGCTTTACAGATATTCTTGCTATATTATCAATACAATTAGCTCTTACTCTATTTGATAAAACTGTACTATTATTTACTGATGAAGTTATATTGATTGAATCATAAGAAATCCAAATATATCCGTTATTCATCCAATCATCACCCCAAGAGTTTGCTACCTTGAAAGCACCCTTTTCGCCTTCTTGTACCTTACCATCTTCATTAATATCATACCAAATGTCATCATCATAACCAACAATAGTCATACGATGACCACCTCTTGTTGACACAAGATAAGGTACTATATACTGTCCGGCATACTTTGTATTTTCCGGTACTTGACTATTCTTTTGAATTATTCCATAAGTAAATCCGTATGATGCATGTGTTGAAAAAGTAAGTACTTCCCCATTAATAAGTGCAGTCTTAACTGTGTCTAGATTGCTACTTTTAGAATTTGTAATAGGTGTTTCACCATCACCTGTTGAAATATAACTATAACTACTTAACTTATATTTCTGTGCTTCGTCAAAAGCCTCTTTTGTAGCTGTCCATTTTGCAGGATCCGTAATATTGGGTGAATTTTTAATTGTAGGTGCACCAATATTTCTTAAAACACTATATGTAGCACTATCATATGAACCAATATCATCACTAAAGTTAGTGAAATTATATGTCCATAAAGGTGAAAAGCTATTTTCATAAGTAGCAGTTCTGTTAAGTTTTTTATTTTGAGTATAACTAAACTGATAGTATGTTTCTGCCCATGCAACACAAGAACCTACACTGCCTTGGCTCTTAATTGGTGGGAAATACTTACTTTGGCTATTATCCACCTTTGAAGGTAAATCACTGTCACCATCAAGTGCCTGAGCCTTAGCTTTAGCCTTTGTTGTACCTTCTTCCTTAGCAACAATTGAATAATACTGATTTTCGCTACTAATTGTAGGAGCATTATCATCATCACTTTTACCTAGGTCACCTGTACCGAACTTTTGACCATCAACATCAACTACTGTTGAATTTTTGTTGACATCTGTAGCTTGTGTATTATTTGTTTTATTTTCAGTTGCAAATGCAGTTAGAACTGAAAAACTTGACACTGTCATCAATACACATAACAATACAGATAACGCTCTCATTGTTTGTTTTCTCAATTTTCTTCCTCCTATTTGTAGCTTTTGCTACATTTTTGAACTTGTTTTTATACAAATTCCACAATCAATTATAGTGCGTTTTCAAACTTTTTACAACTAAAATTGAACAAAAATAAACTTTTCTATAATAAACACTATATTTATTTCAATTCACTTATAGATTTATGTACATTTTTATTTTGCAATCTTTTATTTATCAAAAAGTTGTACAAAACATTTCCATATTGTTTGTTTTAAATATCAATATATCATAATTAAAATATAGATATGTCGAATAGTATATATGTCCAACTAATTTATTTAGTAATAAATTTGCTAAAAATATACAATCACTATAAATACCGTACAGAAAAAAACATAAATATAAACTTTATTTAATGTAAAAGTACTTTAATTATACAAGGTACAATGATATAATTAATTTAAAGATTTATCTTTGAAAGGTGGTGCTATTATGGCAGAAACATATGAACAAAAGATTGAAAGAAAATTGAAAGTTAAGCAACAAGTTATTGCAGTTGCATCCGGCAGAGAAAAAGCTGACCTTGTACTGAAAAATGCAACATATCTAAATGTATTTTCTAATGAATTTTTAGTAGGTGACATTGCAGTTTCTAACGGTCTAATTGCCGGTATTGGAAAATATAACGGTAAAGTTGAAGTTGATGTTAGGGGCAAAATTGTATTACCCGGATTTATTGATGCACATATTCACCTAGAAAGCTCAATGGTATCTCCTACCGAATTTGCAAAGGCTGTTATCTCTCACGGTACAACTACTGTTATTACTGACCCACATGAAATTGCAAATGTTATGGGAACTGATGGCATTGAATATATGATTGAGGCTACAAGTAATTTGCCTTTAGATGTTCACTTTATGTTGCCGTCTTGTGTACCGGCTACTGAAATTGATGAAAGTGGTGCAGTTCTTGAATACAATGACATTGATAAATATTTTGAACACAAAAAAGTTCTTGGTCTTGCTGAAATGATGAACTATGTTGGTGTTATAAATGGTGACAGTAAAGTAGTTTCAAAGATTATTGCATCTCAAGCACACCACAAAAAAATTGATGGTCATGCACCTGAGCTTTCCGGTAATGACCTTAATGCATATATTTCAGCAGGTGTATATTCTGACCATGAATGTTCAACCTTTGAAAATGCTCTTGAGAAATTACAAAAAGGTCAATTCATTATGATTAGAGAAGGTACTGCTGCTCACAACCTAAAAGCACTAATGCCTTTACTTAATGACAAATACTATGCAAGGTGTATGTTTGCTACTGATGACAAGCACCCAAATGATTTATTATATGGTGGCCACATTGACTACATAGTTAAAGAGGCAATCAGAAATGGTGCTAATCCTATTATTGCACTAAAGGTTGCAACCCATCATGCAGCAAGATACTTTTTACTTAACAATAAAGGTGCTATTGCCTCAGGTTACTTAGCTGATATAGTAGTGGTAAACAACATTAGGGACTTTGACATTCAGCAAGTTTATAAAAGAGGTAAACTAGTATTTGACGGTAAAAAGGTTATTGACTTCCCTACTCCTACTATTGAAAGTAGATTAGTAGAGAAATGCCACAATACTTTCCACCTTGACAAAGTTACACCTGAAAGTTTTGATATTAAAGGTGATTTAGGATTGATAGGTTTAGTTAGTGGTGAACTGCTAACAAAAAATCTCGGTACTGCTAACCATATTGATGTTGAAAATGATATACTAAAAATTGCTTGTGTTGAACGACACAAAAACACAAACCACATTGGCGTAGGATATGTTAAGGGTTATTCCCTAAAGTCAGGTGCAGTTGCTACTTCTATTGCTCACGACTCACACAACATTATTACAGTAGGTTGTAGTGACTCTGATATTGCAATTGCAGTTAACGCAATTAAGGATAATAACGGTGGTATTGTTGTGGTTGAAAATGGTGAAATCAAAGCATTACTGGAATTACCTATTGCCGGTTTAATGTCGGAAGAACCATTAAAAGTAGTTAATGATAAACTTGAAAAAGCAAAAGCCTCTGCTTATAGCTTAGGTGTTAGCAAAAATATTGACCCGTTTATGACACTTTCATTTATCAGCTTACCTGTTATCCCATCACTTAGAATCACTACAAAAGGTGTTTTTGATGTTGATAAATGGAAAATTGTTGAATAAAAAAATTAATATAATATAAAAAATAGTCACTACAAATTGTAGTGGCTATTTTTTAGTATAAACTAGGAATAATGATAATTACTTTAAAAGCTGACACTACACAATGTAATGTCAGCTTTTATATATGGTGAATTAATCATCATATAATATTTATAAACTTATAATATGCATATCAGGTAATATATTTTATGCAAGAATTGCGTAAAAATATCAAAAGTAATATGCAACTTTTGCGTATATTATTTTAAAACTTTACGCAATAATTGCGTAAAACAGTTGCATATCAATAAAATACGATATTCCGGAAATTTTAGAAATTATACAGGATAATATAAAAAGTTAATTTTACATAAGCAAAAGCTGGCACTATAAAAAGTGTCAGCTTTTGTTTTAGGGGTTATTACATTGTGGAAAATAATATATAAAACAAATTTATAAAACAAGTCTTAATATAACTTAATCAACTTCATTGGAATACACTTTTTCTTAAATGAAATTCAAAATGTAAAACTAATCTAAAATGACTAATTTACTTTCATCAATCATTTTAGCAATCAGTAATTAAATCACTTAACAGTAACATTACAAATCATTGTAACACCATTGGATACAACTTTAATCTTTGCAATACCTTTCTTTAGGGCAGTTACCTTACCTGATGAAGTTACCTTAGCAACCTTAGTATTTAGTGAAGTAAATTTAGCTTTACCTACTTTACCTGTTACCTTTAGAGTTGCAGTTTTCTTAACCTTTAGAGTTAGTTTTGTTGCACTTAACTTAGGATTCTTTACAGTTAATTTAAATGACTTAGAAATACCATTGTTTGTAACTGTAATAGTAGTTGTACCACTCTTTACTGCTGTAACTTTACCTGTAGAAGAAACCTTTGCTATTTTTGAGTTAGAACTCTTGTACTTTGTAGCACCACTAGGGTTATTTACTGTTGCTTCAATCTGTGAAGTAGCCTTTACATATAGTGACTTAGGATGACTTGTAACTGATACAGAAGTTTTCTTAGCTGCCTTGTAAGAAACAAGTACATAACTACCTGACTGTTTATCAGTTGTAAAGGAGATTGAGTCACCTGCTACAATAACCTTATTAACTGTGTAACCATCCTTTGAGTAACTCTTTGTTACTGCTGATGAACCTACATATACAGGTTTGTTGTTTTCTACTTTATATAGATAGTAAATAGCATCTGTATCAACAGGTACTGTTACTTTAACCTCTCCTACGAATGGTAGGTAGCTACCTGTATATTTACCTACAACAGTTTCTGTTGTTTGACCATTAGTGTCAGTCTTTGTTCTCTTATTGTAATCACTTGTAAGTGTTACATTAGAAATATTGTAATTATAAGACTTAACTGTATTAATTTCATTTGTCTTTAGTTTGTAAGGAGTTGTATTCTTTACAGTAGTACCGGAAGTTGTTGTTAGCTTAGCATCAGGTACTAGTCTGTCACCAATAACTGTTACACCTGATTTACTGTCTGTAATTGTGCTGTTTGTAGCCTGACCATATGTCATATAGAATAAATCACAATACCACTTGTAGTATAGACTTGGTCTATATGAATATGGGTTTGAGTTATAAATATTATCCATAGTAGCCTTTGATAAGTCAAAGTCACCTACATAATATTTATTAAATGTATCCGGAGTTAAGTTCATATAAGGGTTTGCAGTTGTTGAACCATCCTTGTTGTACTGAACACCGGAAGAAGTATAGTTACCAAATACATGAGTACCTGTTGAAGATGAACTATCCAGACCCATACAAACTGATGCACCTGGGAAAATGTATGTTCTTTCAGAAGTTTTGTCACCTGTCTTTAGAGCATATAGACTAGTTACTTCTTTCCAAATACTATTTAGTTCTTTATTTGATGAATCACAATAAGCTGTATATAAATCATCAACTGTCTTACCATACTTAGCAAGAACATTCTTTACTGCTTCAGTTATAGGACCATCATAACCTACTAAGTTAGATGTAATCATAAAGTTGTTATCACGAAGCATAAAGCTTTCCAGTCTGTTTTGATATGTTAACTGCCATGAGCCATCCATACAACTGTTAGATGCAGCACCTGCAGTACAGTTAACTACAATTCTACAACCTTTTTCTGAATATGTTCTCTGTAGTTCCTGATAGTTATAAATATCAGCACAAATAGCTACACCAACATAACCAAATGGAGTTTCAAACACACCGTCATTCTCTGTACTATAAGCTGCCCAGTTAGGTTCTGGGAAAGCAAGGTTTACTTTTCTGTATGACTTTAATGTATTAGGACCAAAGATACCAACTGAGTTCCAATATAAATCAGAGTCAACTTCATCTCTTTCAGGTAAACCAATCAGTACATACATACCGTAGCTTTCAGCTAGTTTCTGAATTTCTACCATATACTTACTTGGGTTGTTACCTCTAATTGTCTGTGCAAGTACATGTTGCATATAATCATTACCGAACTTAGCTTTTAGCTCATCATCATAACTGTCCGGTGTAACTACATCATAACCTGTTAAAGCCATTTCAGGGAATACCAGAAAGTCAACACCATCTTTGTGAGCATCGCTCATAATATTTTCAATTAGTTTAACATTACCGTCTAAGTCACCCCATACAGGATGGAAGTTTACTGATGCAACCTTTGCATTATCTTTGTACTTACTACCTGCACCATATACCGGTTTTTCATAATCTGTAAGTTCACCATACCAGTTAGCAAGTTGACATAATCTTCTTGATGACATACCGTTACTTGCTTTGTTCTTGTTAACTTCACCTGAACGAACACCCGGTTCTTTTGTTGTTGCCGGTTTATAAATACCGTCTTTTAATGCACCACCAATTGGATATGCACTAGATGACTGTGATGATGAAGTAATCATATTACTTTCACCAAAGTAACTTGTGTTACCATTTGTTGTGTAAAGGTTAGCAGTTGCAACATATCTTGAGTACATACGAGCATATGCGTATGTTTGTGTGTACATATCATATTCAGCTTGTGAAAGCGCTTTGGAATCACTTGTGTCATAACCGTAAGCCTTACAAACAATTACACCGTTGCAAGAATAACCATAATAGTATTTGCCAAGTTCAGCAACTTCACCAAACTCATTACCTAATGCTAAACCAAAAGTACCAAATGAAGTCTTTAGTACATATGGTGTATCACCTACTGAAAATCCCTCTTTATATTCTGTATCAGTAAGATGAGTTTTATCATATGTATCTACATTACCTTCAGGATCACAAATAACAATTGAAGAATAGTATTTACTGTCTTCCTTTGTTGTTGCACCGAAAAGAATGTACATATCGTCATCATCTGCTAATTTTGCAATGTCCTTAACATAAGTATCTTCCTTAACACTAACTGCATCACCCTTTGTGCTAGTTAATGAATACTCAGGGAAAACAACAATATCATCATTTTCCTTATCAGCATCGGAAATATACTTTTCCATTTTCTGATAGTTTTTAGCCTTCATATCAGTACCTGATAATACGGCATCAAAATCTACCAGACCCATTTTGTAGGACTTTTCTTCTGCTGCACTTGCTGTAATATTAATTACTGCTACGCTGGTAACAATCAGCACACAAAGTGCAACAGAAACAATTTTCTTCACGACTTCTTTCATTTTTTCTTCCCCTTCCTTGTTTGTTCTTTTCTGACACTAAACAAACATATAAAAAAGAGGCCACGAACCTATTTCGTGACCTCTTTGTCAGTGAGATAAAACGCAATATTTATAATTACAAATTCCAATTCACATACAAATATTGCCTATAATAAAAAACGGACATCACACTTATTTGTGTGACGCCCTTGTCTTTGTCTGCATTATAGACCTGTGATTTTTTAATGTCAATACAAAATTTTAAATTTTCTATATGTTTTGTATATTTTAATAATAGTTTTTGTATTATAGTAATTGTTTTTATCAATTAATACAATATTCTTATAAAATCATTTAAGTTTTCTTTAGTGGTTTAATCATTGTTTATCAAAGAATTTTTTATAAGATAAATTCTTAAATCTTGGCACATTATATGCAAAAGGAAGATTCATAAACCTTAAAACTGCTGAAGAAAAAGGATAAGTATGTTTACTACTAAATTCATCACAATCACTTTTGATATGTGCTAAATCTTTCATTTTTGCAAGTACAACATTATTGTTCATTTTGCAATAATCAAACATCACTCTCTGTGTGCAATAATGATAAATATCAAAATAAGAATTAATATCCTTATCAATATTTTTTGTCAATTCAGAAAGTTTTGCAATTATATTTAGGTGAACAATGTTGTTACGATAAGCCGTGAAAAAATCATTGTAGCCTTCCCTATCTTTATCATTAGGAAGATACTTTTTCATTATATCTCTATCTTTTTCTTTAGGTAGCTTTAGATTTTTTGTTTCTTCTCTGTATTTACTACCTGAGAAAATCTCCGGTAACAATAGGTAATCATACTTATCACCTACTTTTCTACGAAGTGCCTTTCCACAAATCTTTTTGTAGAAATATCTATCCCTCTCAACAAAATATAAAGCTAAAGTATATAAACCGTTAATGTTAACTAAATTCTTAACAAGAATATAAACAATTGTGAAATAAAGGGTGATAATTGCCTTCTTCCTTTCTTTTTCTACATTCGGAATTTTATTATTTTCAAACAAGGTTTGAAAATTAAGCTTAGAAATTTTCTTTGTAAGTAGCTTAATCTTCTCTTCACAACTAGGTTCTTCCTCATTAGAAAACAGCTTATAATAAGAGTCAATTTGTTCTTCTGGAATTTTACTGAGAACAAACTTAACAAGGTATCTATTCTTTGCTAAACCGTTAATATCGGCAGGGTTTATGTACTTAATAACATACTTAAACCTATTGTTGTTAATCACATTATTCATTAGGAATGTACTGACTTTTTGACTTTGCTTATCTGTTTTTTCCTTTGAATCAAAGTATTTATTATAAGTATTTTCTAAGTCTGTTTTGCTAACACCAAGTGCCAACAAAGCATCATTTAACAAAGGTTCCTGTGGTGCATTTTCAATTTTATTTTCCATTCTTGCAATGCTCTTTATTGCTTCTAATTCAGTTGCAATTTTACCGGCATTTCTAAAAATAGCATACTTATCACTGTAATCTTTATAAACTGCATCCTTATTATGGGAAATAAATTTTATTACATTATTATGGTCTTCAATAACCTGTAATTTGCTGATAATATTAGTTAGCAAGTCATTAATTTCTTTACCGTCAAGGAAACAAGTCATAAAGAAAATCACCTTGGTAAAGTCATAAATATTCTTATCAATACTAACATCTTCTATATATTCTTTCTTAATAATTATCTTTTCTTTAAATAGCTTATTGCCTTTTTCGGCAAACAATTTACTAATAGCCTTTATAGGATTAATAACATCATCTGCTTTAAATAGCTTTTCTGCATATTTTTTATATACATTTTCTTTTTCGTCATCATTTTTAGATAAACGCAATACCTCAACAATTTCCAGCAATATCTTATCATTGCTATTTAGATAATGAGTAATAACAAAGTCATAAGTCTTGTACAATTTATGCTTAACCGAACTTAACTTTGCAACTTCTTTTTCTTTATCATAAGGCAAAGGGCAATAACCGTATTCAATAGCACTTTCCCTTAATTTTTTAACATTGACACCTAGGTTCTTATTAGTTTTTAGTACAGAAAGTTTGTATAGTTCTTTAGAATACTTTTTAACAACTTCTACATTTTCAGTGTCTTTACCGTAAGCATTTAGGATAATGTAAAGGTTATTTTTTTCATTAGAGATAAAATTCTTATTTACATTTTTAAACTTATTCTTAACAAACTTATTTAAGCAATTAATAAATACAAATTCTTCACTATAATTTTCACTATATAATTCAATGTCATCATCCTTATAATGAAAAGTATTATTACGAATAAAATTTAGAATATTAAGGTAATTATAAAATTTTTCTTCAGAAATAGGTTCACCATGGTCATAAAAAATGTTTTCATAATAGCCTAAATGAGGTTTAGATTTATTATAAAACTTAATAAAGTTCTTTCTTTTTTTCCATTTAGATTGATTCTTTGGCTCACCATTTGAGTCCTTTCCACCACCATATTCTGAATAAGGAACACGGTAGTTAATATCAAAACCTATTGTATCGTTACCTGACTGATTATAATTGCGGTCAAAAGAATTAACTGTATAAATAATATTTGTAATATGCTTTGCAAGTATTTTCTCAATATCAAAAATATTGTAGATAGCTTGAATATGCATATTATCGGTAAATATATGTCCGAAAAAATCTTTTTCAAAATATGGCTTTAGGCACAAAGCATCCATACCTGAATTTTTATCAGGTTTATTAGGATAAGTCACAAGGCTACTGCCTGAAGAAAAGCCGTTCTTTATTTCATAATTTTTCTTAGTATATTTAGGGTTAACATACATATGGCTGTCTTTGTTTACATTGCTGGATACATCACCCATAATTCTTTTTTCCAGTACAGAATTATTACCTTTACCGAAAGAAGAAATATAAGCAACATCGTCATTAGCCTTAATAACCCACTTAACACCGGCAAGTTTTGCTTTTGATTTTTTAATTTCCTTATTAGGCTTAGGTGTATTATCTTTTGATATGGCAGTATCAGGCTTATTTTCTACAACCGGCTTTTTTGCTTTTTCTTTTTCTGCATTAGAATCAGCTTTTTTCATCAGTGATTCTCTGTGATTTTGTTTTCTTTCCTTTGCAGTTATTCTTTTCTTTTTTGCCATAGATACAACCTCCTAAAATTTAATATTTATTACTAAAGGTCAATCAGCTTTTTCAGTTGATTGACCTTTTTTCTTTTGTTTAATTTCTGTTTTTAAGTAATTCTATTACTTTATTTACTTTTGCTGATTGAAAGCTTCTGCTTTTGTTTTTGTCTTTATTTTCAGAAAACAAAGTTAGTCCACCTATATGTGTAGGCAAATTTACAATCCTTTCAATCGTAATAATGTTTAATCTACACGATTTTGTAGTTTTAAGACCTTGTAAATTTACAATCCTTTCAATCAGAGAACGTAATCATTGAATCTAGTGCTTCGTTTTAAGACCTTGTAAATTTACAATCCTTTCAATCAAGAATAATGAAGAGTTGCGTGACAAATAGTTTTAAGACCTTGTAAATTTACAATCCTTTCAATCTCTCTGTGGCGAGGTCATGGAGATGAAAGAGTTTTAAGACCTTGTAAATTTACAATCCTTTCAATCTGGTATCGGTGTTGCAAGCACCATCATTGGTTTTAAGACCTTGTAAATTTACAATCCTTTCAATCTTTGTCATATACCGATGTTTATGACTTTTGGTTTTAAGACCTTGTAAATTTACAATCCTTTCAATCTGAAGAAAACAAAAACAAATTCGATGGACTGTTTTAAGACCTTGTAAATTTACAATCCTTTCAATCAATGATGCGATTTTATTCGTCACACACTTGGTTTTAAGACCTTGTAAATTTACAATCCTTTCAATCCGTATATTTGATGATGGCAATATCGGTTGGGTTTTAAGACCTTGTAAATTTACAATCCTTTCAATCCTCAAAACATTAGTGAAAGATATTTTACATAGTCTATGTTTTAGTACTTTATAATATTATGTCTTTTGGTATTAACACATAATACTACAAAAAATAAATTTACACGGCTGGTTTGGTCCTTAAGGACATTTTTATTATATAATACTACTTATTATTTGTCAATATTATATATAAATTTATAGAATTTTTATTTTTTTAGTATATAAGCACCAATCACCATACTTCTCTACAAATAATTCATAGAGAAGTATAAAGTAATTAATACATTGTATCAGTTTAGTTTCTTTTTGAAGATAAGCACTTTGCAGTTAATGCAACACCTCCCAACAAAGAAGCTCCTAATACACTTGATACAAGAATTTTCTTTTTCTTTCTTGCTTTTGCCTTCATTCTTTTTCTTCTTATTTGTTGAAGTCTTATTGCCTTTTCCTCTTTTTCTTCCTCTTTTTCTTTACTATCGTCATTAAAAAGTAGGGATAAACCTTCAGCAATATTTTTCTTTAGCTCAGGAAAATCATCATTAATAGAAAAAGCCTTTTTGCAAGCTTCCATTTCACCTAATATAAGTTTGAAACTTTCCAGTTCTTCTTTACTATAGTTAATTTTGCTAGAATAAGTATCTACCTTAAGATTAACTTCATTAGAGAAACACCATTTCTCAGAACCATTATCATCAACGATAATTTCTTTATCATCAGGTGTAACAAACACAATGTAACTATCAACAGAAATAGCCATATCAATGTTTTTCTCTGCAAACTTATTCTGTAAACATTCTGCCAATAGCTTTCTCTTAGTACTCATCACTTCACTAAGTGATGCTTTATCATAAGAAAATTTACCGTCAATAAGTAATCTTCCATTTTCATCAATGGTAATATTACTTGAAATTTTCTTCACCTCTAAGAGAATAACACCGTTATTAGTCAACACAATATTATCTGCAACAGCTTTGTCTTTTCCGTTAGACAGGTACACATTTTTATAAACAGTAACTTCCGGTCTGTCAACAGACTGTAAACTTTTTGCCACTATAGCTTCGCAACCTATTCACGGATAAACAGTCCTTAATTCTCTATCAACATCACATAGAGAGTCAATTGCTTTTTGGACAGTAAGATTATCTTGAAGATTTTTCTTAACTGCCAATAATTTTAGCTTATCAATAGCATCCTGAAGATTAATATAATCATCTTCACCTTCATCCTTAGTAAGCATTACTACATTGTTTCTTAATTTAATTAAATTATCAGTATACTCATAGTATGAACTTACCTTTGTTGTGAAAATTTTCTTTTCATCCATATTGGATAGAATTTCATTTGTTGTTATCTTCATAAATATCACCTTTCTTTTTATTAATTATGCTACATTTCTTTGGTGTGGATCTACTAATGTTTGATTACTAAGTAATGGTATTCCTAAACGTTCTGCTTCCATTGCCTTTTCAACAGAATGTTGTTGTCCGTTTGGTAAAGTTCTTATATGCATTCTAACATCAAAGGGTTTTTGTGGTGTGGTGTATGAACGGGTATTCACTGTTGATTCTGCAACAGTGATTTTTTCTGTAATTGACTCAACTACAGTTCTTTCGGTAGTTGTCTCAAGTACAGTTACCTTTGAGTGATTATTAGTGCCCTTAAACTGTGGTAGTTTTTCAATAATAAAATCCTTGTTTTTATATCCCAATATAATTCCTGTAACAGCCATTGCACCTACCCCCGCAATAATTAACTGTTTCTTATGTTCCTTTACCCATACCTTAAAGCCTTTTTTATTTTCTTTCATCATATGTTTCTCCTTATTAATAAACAATGGTTTTTGTGTTTCTTTTGAGTTCATTATACTTAGTGGTCAGCTAAAAATAAACTACAAAAATTGGAAAGATAAAATGAAATTTTGAAAATTATTTGATTACATTTTGAAAAATTATGTTATAATATTTGTAAAATAGTAACTTAAAGGTGATAATATGGTATCTAAAGGAAATTCTAATGCTATATTGCCCAGTAACTTTAATGATAAATACAAAAACTACATTAGGGATATGTTTGTTTATCAATACAAAGGCATTAGCAAAAACAAAAAGTTTTCTGATTTCAAAAGAAAATTTACTGACAAAAATCAACTGCCAAGTACCTTTTCTAATGATATTTCAAATTTAAAGGAAATATTTGCTGATAATCCTGAGATTATTTTCAGTAACAAAAACACACCATGTTATTGCACTATTGATTCAATATTTGTAGAAAATAATCCTTTCTTTTCTTTATACAGACACACTGTAGGTAAACCCGATATTTCATTTTTCATTATTGTATTAGCACTTAATTCTAATGTTGATTATATTGATAATTTACAGGATTATTTTATTAATGAATATGAAAATGAAGTTGAAAACTTTAAGAAAGAACAAGCAAAATATAATAATAAAAATAGTTGGGATAATATTCCTAAATCAACTAAAAAAGATATATTTTCGGATTTTACAGAAATAGTTTTGAATGAATGCAGAAACAGTATTACCGGTACTTTTGCTGAATATATTTCTGCTTGTTGTAAAAAGGTAAATCCATATACACTTGAATTGGAAGATGATTGTCCTTATGAAAATTACAAAACTTTAAATCAACTTTATGACCTATATAAAATTCTGGATAATTACAACTACTTTTCCCTAAAGAATTTTAAAAATACACTTTCAGACTTAAAAGAACTAGGTATCATTGAAAGTAGAAAATATAAAAATTCCTATTGCTATAAATTAAGTGATAATATGCTGAATAATATTCTGAAAGATATTGATACAAATAACTTTTGCAATATGATAAATTTCTTTTCAGAAACAACTGCACTTGGTGTGGTAGGTACATTTATCAACAATAGGATAGGTAATAGGAAAAATATCTTTTCATACAAACACAAGTACTTCTTCAACACACTAAGCGACTACAATATTTGTAACCTACTATATGCAATAAAGAATAAACTATGGATAAAAGTTTTTTACCGTAACGGTATTGACCTAAAGCCACAATGTTTTGTTTGTTATCCTATTGAGATAAGACAAAGTACATACAACGGTAGGCAACATCTAATATGTTACAATCCTATTTTTAGAGGTGTTACTTCAACTCGTATTGACTTTATTGATAAGATAGTAAAAACTAATATTGAAGAAAATCATACTGCTGAAATTGAAAATGCTAAAAAGTCAACAAAGTACTTATGGGGTGTTGGGTACAATGATTTTAAAAATGGTAATGCTAAAGAAAAAATCAAGGTTCATAATGTTACCTTAAAACTAAAAGTTGAAGATAATGAAGAATACATTTTTAACAGAGTTGCAAGAGAAAGCAGAATCGGTAAATTTTCTATTGAAAAGAATATACTGACCTTCACTGCAACAGTAACACAACCTATTGAAATGTATTCTTGGATAAAAACTTTTGCTAAGAGGATTTTATCTGTAACAGTAGATGAGGTTTATGTTACAAAAAATGTCTTAAGTGATTTTGTAACAGAGACTACTGAAAACTCTGACAATAAATATAATTTTGAAAATCAACCACCTGCTAAAAATGAAAACGGTAATCTATATTCAAACCAAATCTTTAATGAAGTTTTTAACTTAGATTATGAAAAATCAGGTAACTGTATTATTCAACATTTAAAAGGTAGTGATATTCAATCTAATGGATTGTTTAAGAATGACTTTGACTTAACGGCACTTGATATTTTTGAATTAAAGGACAATAGCATAAATATTTTTTATGATTTATTACCACTGACAAAAATAGAAATTCAATGGTTAAAGTATTGTGTTAACAGTTCTAAGGCAAAGTTATTTTTAGAAGAAAATCAACTTTCTAAGCTGAAAGAAATTTTTACTGTTGAAGAAAATGATTTACCTATAAGCAGTATAAATTACTATGACAAATTTAAAAGTCATAACGAAATTGCAGATACTGACATTTACATTGACAATTTCAAAAAGATAGTTAAAGCTTTTACTGATGAGAAAGTCGTAAAAATCAATTATAAGTCAGTAAACAATTCAACAAGGACAGTAAACATTGGTTTGTTAGAATATTCTAACAAAGATGACAAGTTCAGAATTCATTGCAAAAAGGAAAATTCAGTTTCTGTTTACAATCTTGAAAAAATAAATTCTGTAGAAATCCTCAGTGACAGTTATGACAGAAATTTGGCTGAGAAAAACATCAAAAATTACATTCTTAATCAGCGTAAAGAAATAACATTAGAATTTACTAATGTGAAAAATATTCCTGACAGATTGCTAACAGAATTTACACCATGGGAAAAGTTATGTACCAGACTTGATGATAGGTACAACGTAACAATAAAATATGACAAACAAGATTCACTTGAAATCGTTACAAGGCTACTTCCTTACGGTAAAAATATTAAAATCCTCAACGATACAGGAAATGTAAAAGCAGAATTAGAAAATAGAATTAAAAAACAACTTTCTATGTAACAGAAAAGGCATTTGTGAAAATTCACAAATGCCTTTTTTATTATATATATGATTATCTATATCCTTTTTCTTTCATATAATTAACGATAGTATCTACATTATGTCTTTCATAATCGTTAAATTGTGAGTCATCAAAATGACCGGGCTTTATTGAAGGTACATACCAATCCTTAGAATTAAAATATTTCTGAACACTTGTAGTATTAAACATTAAACCATATCTTGCATAAATTTCGTTCAATGCAAGAGTCAATTCTTTCTTGCTCATACCTTTAAGTTCACTTGCTTTTATATATTGATTATTTGAACTAGGAATAATATAATCTGCACCCCTTGAAATATATATTGTCACTACTTCTCGTTCTTTTATTGTTTTTCCTTTTCTGGGATTTTGATTAAAAATATAGTTTTCATCATATTTATTAGAAGAACCATATATAGGTTTATATTTAATATTGAATGACTTCAAAGTATTTTTAGCTTCTTTGGCTGAAATTCCAACAACATTGGGAACTAGGTTTAATTTTTTATAAACAGTTACTTTTTTTATATTTTCACCACTCTTACTATAAAAATAATTAGTTCCAATAACCCCTGACACTACAACCACCACTGCCACTACACTTGCAACGATTTTCATTGATAACAATTTTAATACAGTTGCACCAACAACAGATGCAACATTGGTTGAGGTTACACCTAATGACTTTGACATAACTGTAAAGAAATCAAGTGGCATCATACCGTTTAGTGTATAACCCTTTTTCTTTAGGCTTTCGACTTCTTTAACCAGTTTTTTCTCACCTTGATGAATTCTTGACTTAATTGTATTTTCTGAACAACCAAGCATTTCTGCAATTTCTCTGGTTTTGTAACCTTCAATTCTATTTAGCACAAGGGCATTTCTTTGGTCATCGGTTAATTTTGAAATTAACTTTTTATACAGGTCAATGTTTTCTTGTGAATCTGCCATCTTTTCAGGCAGTACTTTTTGGTCACTGTTTAAATCATTAGTTGTATATTCAAAGTCCTCACCCATATAGGTTGGCTTATCTTTCTTGATATAGTCCTTAGATTTATTCTCGGCAACTCTTCTTATCCATGCCGGAAACTCACTTGGCTTTTTGATTGTATCTATCTTTTCTATTGCTCTCAGAACAGAATCTTCAGCAATATCCTCAGCATCATGGTGATTGTTAAGGATACTATAAGCCTTATTATATGCAATATCCTTTGCATCTTCATATAGCAAAGTTGTTGCATCATTATCACCGTTTTTCACTTTTTCAAGAAATTTTTTTGTGTACTTAAATTTTTCCTTACTCATACTAATACCCTACTCAACAACTTATTTTATATTTTTATCCCTTATATTCTTAACAACATCAATGGCTATATTTTTTAGCCATCTTTCTACACTTACACTAAAATCATAATCTCTTAAATTAAAAAATCCATAAGCATATGTTTCCACAAATGCCAGTGCTACCTTTGACTTATCTTCGTTTAGTAGCATTGAAATAAACTTAAAAACTTCATCACAAGTTTTCATATACAATGTGTAAACACTATTAGGACTAAAATCAATTGCTCTTTTCACTAAATTCGGTGTTGTAAACTTTACCGGTTTATTGTTTTTGCAATCAACATCAATCACCGTAGCAATACATTGAAACAACTTCTCTTTATTTTCATCAGTAAGAACAATTGACTCTTTCCACTTTAGTAAAATTGTCTTTACAATATTCATTTTGTCATTAATTTTACATCTTGAATCGTTATACATAGCATTCTCCTTTGTGCATACTTATGCTGTTTCTAATATATAGACGATTTAAAAGCCAAAATAGTTTTAACTTTTTTTAAATTCTATAATTTTATTTCAAGATGATATACTGAAAATTGTAAATAAATGTCATATTATCATTATACATTAAATAATTATATTTTTGTTGTATTTTGCAAAAGAATTTTATTTTTTCGCAAAATTTTTCTATACAAAAAATCTCCTTGAAATTAATCAAGGAGATTTCTTTCTGTGAATATTAGTTTTTAATAAATTAACTAAATTACAATAATTAATAAAGGCTTTGAAATTATTTATTGTAAATTTTATCTGGAATAAAATTCTTCCATAGTTTCAAGGCAGATTCCGGCTAATTTGCCTTTAGGAGAAAAAGCACCACAATCAAGTGCAATATGATTATTACCAATAAAAATATATCCCGGCAAGGTATTTTCTTTTATACGCTGAGTAGGTGTATGACCGGTTACTAAAATCTTGTTACTGAAATATTTTTTGCTATAGTCAGGTCTATCCCAAACTAATTCTTCTAATGAATAATCGGCAATAGATTTTTCAACTGAAAAATTTTCTAGTCCTCCATGTACCAACAAATAATCAACACCATTAACACTCAGTTCAACATAAGGCTTAAACTTTTCTACATAATCCAAAATCTTATTTCTTTCATCTAAAGACAATTCAGAAAGTTCACATAATGTAGACTCAGCACCATTATTAAGCCAATCTAAAATGTTTAAACAATTATTCTCTATAAATTTCTTTGAAAGATTACCTAGATTATTTATCATTTCTCTATTCTTCAGCATCATTAATTCATGATTTCCCATAAGACAAGTACAGTTAGGCAAACCCATAAGTAACTTCAATGACTTGATAGAATATTCACCTTTATCTATAACATCACCCATTACATACAACCAATCCTTAGAAGAAAAATCCATTGAATTTAATAATTCTAAAAGCTGATTAAATTCTCCGTGAATATCTCCGATAACATATGTACTCATTTAATCCCACCTTTGTAATTTAATTTTAGAGAGTATCAAACCCCTTGCAAAACAAGGGGTTCAACACAATTTCAGATATTTTTTTTATAAATTTATTTTACAACAATCTTGCACTTTGCAGATTTTTTACTGCCGTCTTTTGCAGTAGCGTAAATATAGCAAGTGCCTTTTTTCTTTGCAGTTACTTTGCCTTTGCTATTTACTGTT